>Ga0209292_1006969_pt1 | contig 10908 bp, 9 predicted proteins | sample GOMGulsemesocosm_2_FD_184634 | JGI IMG/M metagenome (GOLD analysis project Ga0209292, IMG submission 184634) | Methane-oxidizing microbial communities from mesocosms in the Gulf of Mexico - GOM9C Gulf of Mexico (SPAdes) (version 2) | ecosystem: Environmental > Aquatic > Marine > Cold seeps...
GTTATAGCCTGGGTGCTTCTTTTTCATTTAGGCATTAAACTTTATCGACAAACAGAATTAACACCGCCGCATGAGCGTATTATTATTCCTGTTGGGGTTTGGGTTTGGGTGGTTGCTATGTTAGTGATGGAAATTGCCTTATTAGTAGGCCATGCTGACTTTGAGTTAGGCTTAGGAAAAACCATTAAATCAACCATCGGCTGGGCAAAGGGTTGGGCTTTAATTGCCATTTTTCCCTTAATAGGTTGTCTGCAAGTACGAGCAGAATTAATCTATAAAGCCACTGCTATTGTGTGTTTACATACTTTGATTTTAATGCCATTTTTGATTGCGGCTTATTTAATTGGTTTGCCTAAAGATCTTTATGTGTCGCCATTAAAAATGGTAGGCGGCCCTGGGCCTGAATATTTTACGGTGACTTTATATGGTATTAATCCTGATGGCACGCCACGTTGGCGTTTATTTACTCCGTGGGGGCCTGCTTTGGGTTTTGTGGCTAATTTCTATTTTATTTTTGCATTACAATTAAAAGGCACACGCTGGTATTATTTTGGCATTATTGGCAGTGTGTTGATGTGTTTGGTCTCTAAATCACGGTTAGCTTTAGTTTGCATTGCCATTGTTGGGGTCGCTAGTTGGGCGATAAGCCGTTTGACCCGATTACCCATTTTATCTGCTTTTAGTTTAAGCTCTGTTTCAGCGGGTATTAATGCCCCGACCATTATTCAGAAGCTGGATGATTTTAATCAAAAATTTAAGTCTGCACGGGCTGATTCAAGCAGAGTGCGAAGTGCTTTAGGACGAATTGCCACTGATCGTTGGGAAAATGAAGCTTTTGTCTGGGGGCATGGAATTGTTGAGAAAGGGCCGCATCTGGTTGAATATATGATGATAGGCTCACATCACACATGGTATGGCTTGTTGTTTGTAAAAGGTGTTGTTGGTTTTATTGCTTTGGCTGTTGCCATGGGCTACAGCTTTATAGATTTAGTGATTAAAGCCCAAAAAAATGACATAAGTCGTGTTGGCGTGAGTATTATCTTAATTCTGTTTCTATATACCTTTGGCGAAAATTTAGAAATTCTTGCTTATTTATACTGGCCGGCTTTGGTGTTACTGGGAATAGCTTTGAAACAAGGTGTTGATGGATAGGCTGTTAGTTTAATGTAAAGGATAAATGGCTTTATTATGACATCTTTATGAAACAATCCATCAATAGGATTAAGCAAATAAATATTTTTTAAAAACATCAAATTTATTTTGTTTTTTCAAGAAAAATCTCTATAAAGTAGCTAAGTGCTTATTGAATAAGGCATTCTTTTTTTATACACAGTAGCTGTGGATAACTCTGTGAATAAAGTATCAATTATTCTCTCTAGCCCTTTAATCGCTAGCGTTTTAATTAAATTGATTGTTTTTTGTACGAATCTTATTAGTTATTATTATTCAATGCTTTATCTGTGTCAATAGGGGTGCCAATGAATTATTTTTCGCAAATGTTTGACAAAGTTAGGATCATAAATATTTTGTGTATAAGTCGTTGATTGTGTATTTTTAGATATATTTAATAAGCCAGTATTATCTATCAATCATAAACCCTATTCAGATTAATTTTGCTGCATAGCAGGAGTAACAAACGATTAATTAATAGACTGGAAAACCAACTCTCAATACTTTGATAATGACTTTTGAGTTATGATTGTTTATGCTCTACCTAATTGATATTGTTATCGAGGTTCCTTTGGTGATTAGGTGGATTGCTTCAATAGAAATAAATACATAATTTAATGATTTTTAAAACACTTAAAAGCCTAGTGCCAGTATTACTTATATTGGCGTTTTCAGCCTATGGTTATCAGCAACAACTAAAAACGCCTTTTCCAATCATCAATACATTGACTTATTTACCCGTCATCTTGGCCTTTTTTGTCGCTACCTTGGCATTGCATTTTAATCGTAGTTCGATTTTTTTTATCACTGCTTTGCTTGTCGTGGTTAATCTGTTGTTAAATTTTAAAGGGGTATCAACTCAATTACATTATGGGTTGTTTTCAGGCTTTGCCCCGTTGCTATTACTGCTTTTTACTATTACACCTGAACGCAGTTTATTAAGTTTTCGCTCCCTTCCCATTTATTTATTAATCCTGTTTGTTGCTATTTTATCAATCTGGACCGTTACGGAGAAACCAGACTGGGGGGATTTGTATCTCTTAAAAGACTGGCTACCCGCTCGTTATTTTGACTGGACCCATTTACCTCAAACAGTGGTCTTTATCGCTATTTTTGTGTTGTTTTGTTTGTTACTGATTAACTTTATAAAACCATCACCTTCGATAGCTACATCACTGGGTGTGTTATTTATTCTTTTAATGGTCTTTCAGCTAAAACATAATACGTTTAGTTTAAATATTTTTATGAGTTCGGCTCTGCTTATGTGCTTATATGCCGTTGTGCAAGAATCTTGGCGAATGGCTTATCTTGATGAACTAACTGACCTTCCTGGAAGACGCGCGTTAAAAGAAAAGTTTCAATCTATTTCAGGGCTTTATACGGTTGCCATGCTTGATGTGGATCATTTTAAAAAATTTAATGATACCTATGGTCATGATACGGGAGATGCAGTACTCAGAATGATTGCCGCAAAAATGAAAAAAGTAAGTGGCGGTGGTTTTTCCTATCGATATGGGGGGGAAGAATTTACCGTTGTTTTCCCTGGGAAAGATATTAATGATGCAGAACTTCATCTAGAAAAATTACGAAAAACGATTGCTGATATGCCTTTTGTTGTTAATAGGCAAGGGCGTAGGAATAATACAGCTAAACCTAATCGGAAAAAACCAAAAACAGTTCAGGTCACGGTATCAATAGGGGTTTCAGATTCAAAGAATAAAAAGGTTAATGCCTGGGGGATTATGAAATTGGCTGATACGGCTTTATATCGAGCAAAGAAAAATGGGCGAAATCAATTAGCCAGTTAATTGTCGTAGTTTTCATACCAAAAGGATATATAATCATATAATAATAAACATTAAATAAAAGTATGAAAAATTACGGAACATTGGATACATCGTATAAAGCAGCCGGGGAAGAAGCGGGTGTTAGAAAATTGGTTGATGAGTTTTATCATCAAATGGAAACACTAAAACAGGGACGGCACATTCGGGCAATGCATAAAGGTGACTTAGCGGTGATTAAAGATAAGTTATCTTTATTTTTAATGGGCTGGTTAGGTGGGCCTCGTCGTTATGCAGATAAATATGGTGCTATTTCCATCCCCATGGTTCACCAACATTTATTGATTGGTGAAGAAGAGCGTGATGCCTGGGTTTTTTGTATGAACGAGGCTCTAAAGTATCAGGATTATAGCGATAGTTTTAAGCAATATTTAATTGAACAATTGGCTGTGCCTGCTGAAAGGATAAGGCAGGTTTCACAAATGGCTCATTCATAAATAGGCTGTTTTGCTAATATAATAATTAACTTAACTGAGACGCAATGAATAAAGAAATACAGACGGTAAAGATTGGGTTGTTTTTAGTCATGTTGACATTGGTTTTTGGTATAGGGCTAGGTATGGTTTTTGGTATTGCTGAGGATGCAGTTAAGAGCTATATTTCTGAGGGTGTGGCAGCACATGTAGAATTACATGATGATAAAAGCAATAGTAAAATATGGCGGTATGCACAGCGCTCTCATTTTCATGCCACAGGTATTGCTGCATTTTCTATTGGTTTAGTTATTTTAATCATGATTTCTTCTCTACAGGAAAAATTAAAAACAATATCAGCTATTTTAATTGGGCTTGGGGGGCTTTACCCTCTGTCGTGGTTTAGCCTGTTTATTCTTACGCCATCTATAGGTAGAACGGCAGCTCATCATCATTTTATAACGGCTACGTTGACCTATATTGGTGTCGCTGGTTTGTTTTTAGGGATTTTCATTTTATCTGCAAATTTGTTTTTTGATAAGTTTCAGGAAACCTAATTTAAAAGACAAGCAAGCCTCTCTAAAGTGATTAAAAAAACATAATGAATAAAACAGTATTAGTAACGGGTTCAAGCCGTGGAATAGGGCGTGCTATTGCATTATATATAGCAAATAAAGGCTACGATGTGGTTGTTCATTGTCGAAGTAAACGCGCAGAAGCTGAGGGGGTTGCTAGCGAAATCATAGCAATGGGGCAAACAGCTAGAGTGTTACAATTTGACCTGTCTGACAGACAGCAATGTGCTAAAGAATTAAATCAGGATATAGAGCAGTATGGTGCCTATTATGGGGTGGTTTGTAATGCAGGTGTTTCCGCAGATAATGCTTTTCCTGCTTTAACAGGGGAAGATTGGGACTCCGTTGTGCATACTAATCTTGATGGGTTTTATAATGTGTTATTTCCTTTAGTTATGCCGATGGTTAGGCGTCGTAAACCGGGGCGTATTGTTACGCTATCTTCAGTTTCAGGCTTGATGGGTAACCGAGGTCAGGTTAATTATAGTGCGGCGAAAGCGGGTATTATTGGAGCGACAAAAGCACTGGCTCTGGAATTAGCTAAACGTAAAATTACTGTCAATTGTGTGGCACCAGGGCTTATTGATACCGAAATGTTAGATGAACTACCTTTGGATGAAATTAAGAAATCAATACCGCTTAGGCGGGTAGGTGAAGCCAGGGAAGTGGCTGCGACGGTTGCTTTTTTACTCTCTGAAGATGCAGGATATATTACTCGTCAGGTTATTTCCGTTAATGGAGGTTTGTGTTAATGAATCGTGTGGTTATAACGGGAATGGCGGCTTTGACACCGATAGGCAATGACTGGGAAGCGGTTGCAAATAACTTAAAAAAACAACAAACAGGCATTCAGAGAATGGATGACTGGGATAAATACAATGGTTTAAATACTCGGTTAGCCGCCCCAGTAGATTTCTCTAGGCCAGCACATTACAGCCGTAAGCAAATAAGAGGAATGGGGCGAGTTGCCATGTTAGCGACCTATGCGACTGAACTGGCTTTAATTGATGCAGGTTTATTAAATGATCCGTGTTTAAGAAGTGGGCGAATGGGGGTGGCATATGGTAGTTCTTCAGGTAGTTTTGATGGACTGATTGATTTTACAAAAATGCTACTTAACCATGATAAAGGTGGGTTAAATGCGACCTCCTATATCCGTATGATGGGGCATACCTGTCCTGTTAATATTGGATTACATTTTGGTATTAATGGGCGAGTTATTCCAACCTCTAGTGCCTGTACATCAAGTAGCCAGGGTATCGGTTATGCTTATGAAGCTATTAAATATGGCTTACAGACGTTAATGGTTGCTGGGGGGAGTGATGAGCTTTCTGCTTCTCAAGCAGCTGTTTTTGATACTTTATTTGCTACCAGTACGCGTAATGATGAAGCAGATAAAACCCCTAGACCTTTTGATAAAGACAGAGATGGTCTGGTCATAGGGGAGGGGGCTGGCACCTTTATACTAGAAGAAAGAGAATATGCATTAAACCGGGGGGCTAATATTTATGCTGAAATTGTTGGGTTTGGTACAAACTCCGATGGTTTACATATTACTCAACCGGATAGTGCGAGTATGCAAGTCGCTATGAAGTTAGCCATGCAAGATGCTGAACTTGATGCCTCTGAAATTGGATATATTAGTGCGCATGGAACATCAACTGATCGAGGTGATATTGCCGAAAGCGAGGCGACCGCTGCACTTTTTGACAATAAAACACCGATCAGCTCAATGAAAAGTTATACAGGGCATACTTTAGGTGCATGTGGTGCAATTGAAGCATGGGCTAGTATCAATATGATGAATGAGAACTGGTTTCATCCTACGGCCAATCTGGATAATATTGACCCGCAATGTGCTGACCTTGATTATATAAAAGATGGTATTCGTTCGTTGCAATGTGATTATGTGATGAGCAATAACTTTGCTTTTGGAGGAATTAATACCTCATTGATTTTTAAACGATTGGAGCAATAGGGATAATTTAGCTTTTAGCGCCCCTCTTTGGAAAAGAGGCGCTGGGGCAAATTTTATTTTGAAAATTGTAGAGCAGACTTTAGTCCGCCATAAAGGTCGTTATGTTAAATGATAGCGGACTGAAGTCCGCTCTACAGTATTCTAGACTCGCATCTTGTTTTCTTAAGCTGAATCTTTTACCCATTGGATAAAGTCATCTGTTGGCATGGGTTCAGCAATAAAATCACCTTGCGCAATATCGCAGTCCAGGGCTTTTAATTGATTCCATATTTCTTTTGATTCAATACCTTCCGCGACTGTTTTCATGTTGAGTTCTTTTGCTAACATAATGCAAATTTTACTAATAGCGGATGCATCAGAGTCAATGACTGAGCGGGTAATAAAGTGTTGATCTATTTTTAATTCGGTAAAGGGGGCTTGGTAGAGTTTTACTAAAGATGAATAGCCTGTACCGAAGTCATCAATAGATAATGAAAACCCTTTCATTCGTAATCTATTTAATATATCTAATGAGTCGGAGGTCTTATTCATCAATGCTGATTCTGTAATTTCCAATACAATCGACCCTGGATCAATATGATTACTTTTAATTAATGCCTCTAGTTTTTCAGGCATCGATAAATCGTTAACATTTTGAGCTGATAAATTGATAGACACTTTAACATTAAGCCCACTGGCAAGAACTTTTTTATATTCCTTGATTGCCAGCATTAGTATTTCTTCAGTTAGCAGGTTCATTAGATGATGCTTTTCTGCTAAAGGAATAAAGTATTCAGGTTTTAGTAATCCCCGGGTTGGATGTTGCCAGCGAACTAAAATTTCAGCGCCTTGCAAATCACCTTGCTTAAAACAAACCTGAGGTTGAAAATAAACAGTAAGTTGATGCTTACGTATTGCAAGTTTTAGTTCATCAATGGTGGTTTGGTCGGAATGACTTTCTGATTCAGAAATATCAGATTTTTTGCATTTTTCTAGACATTCTGTATGCGTTTGTTTAATTAATTCAATAAATACTTTAGCTTTAAACGGCTTAGAAAGTGTAGTAATTACATTTAATTGTTTGGATTCTGCTAATTGTTTTGCTGAGTGTAATACACGTTCATCAAACCCGCTGACCAAAATAAAATGAGGCTTAATATTGAGAGACGCTAATTCACGCATGATTTCAATGCCATCTTTTTCTGGCATTTGTAAATCTAGAATAACAATATCATGTGCAGTAACTGAGGCTTTTAAAAATTCAATACTTGAGGTGTAAATTTCAGTTTCAAGTTGAATGGTTTTAGCCATGGCTTGCATTAGCTTGGCTTGTTGCTCATCATCATCAACAATATAAATTTTGCAAAGGTTACTTTCTGGTGTCAACATGGTTTCTGTCATTATTTTGTTTTGGGTAACAAGTAGCCATCGAGTAAAAGACGGATACTAGTAAGTAACTCTTTTGAGCTATAAGGTTTGTGCAACATGTTTTGTCTAAGATGCAAGTCAGACTCAGTATGTCTATTATCACTAAAGCCACTGGCTAATTGTATCTTGACTGAAGGATATTGTTTGGCGACTAATCTTGATAATTGATAGCCATCCATATTTGGCATGATAACATCACTTAGCATAAGGTCAATAGTTTGTGATGCTAATACTTTAAGGGCCGCCTCACCAGAGCAAGCAGTAACGACATGATAGCCAAAGTGAGTCAAAATTTGTTTGGCAAGTTCACCTAAGGCCGGTTCATCGTCGACAACTAAAATACGATCATGACCTGTTAATTGGGGGGCAGAGTTATTATCAAAAGGTTTGCTGGCTTTTTGAGTTTTATGGTGTCGAGGGAAATACAAGCTAAATTGGGTGCCTTCACCTAATTGAGAGTAAAGGTTAATCACCCCCCCGGTACGTTCCATAAAAGCAAACACCTGACTAAGGCCTAAGCCATTTCCTGCTTCACCCTTGGTGGTAAAGAAGGGGTCAAAAACATGTGCTTTTGTTTCATCATCAATACCACATCCAGTATCGGTAATGCAGAGTCTTAAGTAATCATTTGCAGGCAAGCCAAGTAGTTTTGCTTCATCTCTGGATAAATAGGTGTTTTGAGTTTCAAGCGTTAAGGAGCCGCCTTCGGGCATTGCATATTTTGCATTAATACTGAGGTTTAAAATAGCATCTTCTAAATCGTGAATATCTAACCAAACAGGCCAGGCATGTTCGTATAAATTATAATTGAGTTCAATGGAAGCGGTTAACGATTTGGATAACATATCCTTTAAATCTAATAGCGCCTGGTTAATATTACAGATGCTGGGATTACTACTTTCTGACTTTGAAAAAGCCAGCATTTTTCGGGTTAAAACTCTGCCTCGTTCTCCCGCACGCATTATTTCTGTAATATAACTTCCCCCATCACTGGAATCTTCATATTTCATTTCCAGTAATTCAGCATAGCCTAAAATGACGCCAAGCATATTATTATAATCATGGGCTATTCCACCGACTAACTTACCTAAAGCATCCATTTTCTGGCTACGCTTAGAATGCTCTTCGGCTAACCGTCTACGTGTTGCATCGCGTGCTTCAGCGACTAAAAAATTGACTTTACCCGTATTATCAAAGACAGGGTGGACACTAAAGTCGACCCAAATTTTATGCTCAGCCAAAGCAAACTCAATTTCCGTATCAACATATTCACCTTTAGCCGCTGAATGGCAACTGTTGCGAATATGCTGTTGTGTGGATTTACTGTGTGAAAACCACGGGCAGTCCCAAATTTTCTTTCCTAATACATTATCTTGCGTTAGCCCTGCAAGTGTTAAGGACCGGGAACTTGAAAAATCCAGCGTGCCGTCAGGTAAGGTAATGCTAACCATGGTCAGTAAACCATCAAGCACCTGTTGCGTTCTTTCTAAGTTTTCAAGTAGATAAGTGGTTTTTTCTGCGAGCTGATTAAAACTGTTACCAATATGATTAAGTTCATCTTGGGTTTTTAGTTGAATCCGTTGTTGTAAATCACCATCAGCAAAGGCATGTAAAGAGCGAGTGAGTATTTGAACGCTGCCTTTCATGGAGTAATAAATACCAATAACAAAATAAAGCACAATTAATAATAAAATTAATGAAATACTGATCGTTATATAAAGTCGGTTTTTTGCCAGTTGTAATCGACTGGTTGTCATTGATTTGGTTGTGGGTATCAGAATTTGATACATTTTTGTGTAGCTGTTATCAATGGCTTTTGTTACTTGTAAAAAAAACGCTTCAGGTTGTGTATGAAACTTTTTACCGAGTAGATCATATTGAACCAGATTAATGATTTGTTGAGCCGAGTGTGTAATATCAGTAGAGGACTCTAATAATTGAGGGCTAATATTATGATTTAGGTTGGCTGTTTTATTCAGGTTGATGGTTAATTGACGTAGAGAAACTTCTAACTTTGCAATCAATATGATTAATTCTTGTCTTTGGTAATCCGATGCATACTTTTTAGCTAAAATACTGGTACCAAAATCACGAATTTGAGCCAGTTGCTCCATGGCTTTAGGTAATTTATTAATACTGGTATCTAATAAATAAAAAGTATCAATTTCAGTGGTAAAAGTAAGGGCATATTCATCTGTTAGCATCACTTTAAAAAAAGCTAACTGATCAATGAGTTGTGTGTGTTGGGTGAAATTTTCAGAAATGGATAGTTGAAGCCCTTCATTAATAATTTTAACCCAGTTGCTTTTTATGGCTACCCAATTAATATTTTTTGTTAAAAGGGTCGGGGAATAGGTTTCGATATTATGAAAGTTTTGAAATACATCTACTTCTTTATCTTTACGCATTGACTGCATATTTTCGTTACCCCCTAACAAACCAGCCGATAAGCCTCTGTGTTGTTGGACGGTTTGAATAGCTTTAGATAAAGGGGTTAGTAGTCTTAGTCCCTGTAGCTGTTGCTGGGAATTTTTAACGACCTGATTAAGACCAAGAAATAAGCTATAAATCAAAATTCCAATGGCAATGAGAGAAATAGCGCCTAAAAAAGCAAATTTCCGCCTGTAATTGAATTGATTCATCAGGTAAATTGCTGGGGTAAATACTGTCTTCATGTCGTGTAATCTAGAGGAGAAGGCTATACGCCGTGTTAGTTTCTTTATATCGTTTACATCATAAACTATTTATCTGTCTTATTCTCGTGCGGCTATGTATTGAAGGATAATAACTTAAAATGAGAGGGAGTGAATTAAATCTATTTTAAATATTAGCATTTTATTATATTATGAGGGCTGATATTTATGAGTCTATTGATACAGGCTCACCTTTTGTAAGCACTTCCATTACATTCATATAATTTGGAGTTTATAGACATGCTATTTAAACAACTATTTGATAAAGAGAGTAGTACTTATACCTATTTGATTGCTGATTTAAGTAATAAAGAAGCCATTTTAATTGACCCGGTAAACACCCAGTTAGATATTTATCTTAATTTATTACAAGAAAATGAATTGTCCTTACTGTATTCACTTGAGACACATGTTCATGCTGATCATGTCACTGCTAGTGGATTGTTAAGACAAAAAGTAGGGGCTAAAACAGCAGTCAGTTCGCTCTGTGGGGCGAGTAGTGCTGATTATCAAATTCAAGAGGGGGATGAGTTTAAATTTGGACTGAGTGAAACAATAAAGGTGATTGCAACGCCTGGGCACACACCGGGTAGTGTTTCATTTTTATGGCGGGATAAATCGACCTTAATAATACTTTCTTCAGGACTATATTTTACCGCATTGTTTAGCACGTTAGTGATAGCGCTAACTAGCAAGTTTTGATCTGCTACTAGGTGAATATCCTCGGTAATATTGGTGTTAATGTTGATAGATTTTTCATCGGCAGTAAATTGTTCATCATTAACGATGTTTTGTACTAACAAAGAGAGGTTTACCGGCTGAAAATTA
>Ga0209292_1006970_pt1 | contig 10906 bp, 7 predicted proteins | sample GOMGulsemesocosm_2_FD_184634 | JGI IMG/M metagenome (GOLD analysis project Ga0209292, IMG submission 184634) | Methane-oxidizing microbial communities from mesocosms in the Gulf of Mexico - GOM9C Gulf of Mexico (SPAdes) (version 2) | ecosystem: Environmental > Aquatic > Marine > Cold seeps...
AGGCTGGCCCGCAGGGTGAAATACACGGATGTATTTCATAAAGAAAGGTACCTGGTGTGCGTGTGATGAGCTTAATTAAAAAGGTAAAGCTTACAAGCACATCACAAAATCCACTGAAGCTATAATTTTTCGCTTAACTGACCAGTATTACAACCTAATATGGTAAGCCTTAACCTCAAATGCTAAGCCTTAACCGAAAAATGCCAACACCCGAGGTGTTGGCATTCTTCTTGTTTTTAAGACTAAACTATTTTAATTTGCTTGCTGTGGCGACTAAATTTTGTGCCAGCGCGCTAACTTGGCCTGCCATGCCTTCGTCGTTTAAGCCGCCTTGGGCGTCAAACGCTTGGTAAGCCCCGCCTACTGCTAACTGTTGCGACAGCACGAGTGCGCCCATACCAACAAAAATATCACGAGCATGAGGTAGTCCGCGAATACCACCTAAACCGCCAGGAGAGGTGGCAACCAAGGCTACGGTGGTATTAGCAAAAGCCGGTACGCCATCGGGCGCGGTACGAGAAACCCAATCCATCGCGTTTTTAAGCACGCCACTGATTGAGCCATTGTATTCTGGACTCGCAACAATTAAGCCATCTGCTGATCTAATTTTATCCTTTAACGCTTCAACGCCAGCGATGGGGCCTTGTTGCTCTAGGTCTTCATCGAAAAAGGGAATATCAAAATCACTTAGTGAAATAACATCTACTTCAGCGCCTGCTAATAGTGCTTCTTTGCCAACGGCTTTAGCTAACACATGGTTAAAAGATTCTTTTCTTAGGCTGCCAGCAAATGCGACAATTTTAATGGGTGTGCTCATCATAAATTCCTGTGTTAGTTAATGTCTGTTTGTTCGAATTAGGTTCAGTATATAGATAGCGTCATTGCACTTAAATAACATTTAGGCAATACTACTGTGCATGAATGCACAGTAGAACATTGGGACGATATTCGTATCGCCTATCAGGTCGCCAAATTAGGCACCCTTTCCGCTGCTGCCGCGCAGCTTGATATTCACCACTCGACCGTGCTGCGGCGCATTAGCGCGCTCGAAAACTCGCTAAATACAAGGCTCTTTCATCGCCACGCTCGTGGTTATGAACCGACAGAGGCTGGTAATACGCTGTTTCAGGTAGCTGCATCGATAAACGAGCAGTTGAATATGGTAGCTGGCCAGTTACAAAGCAGTGATGAGCAGATATCCGGACATCTGGTTATTACCACCGTCGATAGTTTTGTCGAGGTGCGAACGCCATGGTTTGGTGAGTTTTGCTTGCTTTATCCCAATATTCAACTCGACCTGCGGGTCGATTCCAAACGGCTGAGGCTCGATTATGGTCAGGCGCATATTGCGCTACGACCTGGGGAGCAGCCCAACGAACCCGATTACATCGCGCAGGCAATTAAGCCGTTGTCGGTACGATTATATGCTAGCACCGAATACCTCAAACGTGCGGGCACTCCTACCACTATCGAGCAGCTCAAACACCATCGATTTGTCAGTGGCTCGCAGGCCAAAGATTCGGCATTTTTTCAATGGATTGATGCCAATATTAGTGATGAAAACATTGCGTATCGCGCCTCCAATGCTAACTCGGCATGCTGCGCGGTGCGTCATGGTTTGGGAATTGGTTTGATTAATACCTGGGGCGAGCGCGATCCCAACTTGCAAATGCTGGTGGGTGATTGGCCCAATTGGGATAATCAGTTGTGGCTAGTAACACATTACTTAATGCATCGCACTGCGCGGGTTAAGGCGTTTAGCGATTTCATTAAACGAAAAATATCCCAAGCAGCAGTATAATTTCGCCGGTGACTGGATTAATATCAATTCGATTGGCTATGTCCCAATTTACTGTGGCTGCTGTTTTAATATTTTAAATATCAGTTAATTAAAAAATGTGCAAACTAGCAAAGTGCACCATTTTCCCGACTTTAGTTGCCTTGCTCTAAATATCTGTTAGGAGAAAAACTCAGGGATGAGTTTTTAGATTTTCGCGCAGGGATGCGCATTGAAATAGGTTCCGTTTATACAGATATTTATAGCAAGATCAGCAACTAAAAACGGGTCGCCTTTGCAAATAGCGTCCTTGCTATTTGTCCTTCGGACCAGCTAAAGCTGTCTTAAATTTTTCCAGAAAATTTAATCTTTTGGTTACTTTTCTTTAAGACGCACAAATTAGTCTGGAACTAATTTGAACAGCCACAGGCTGGCCCGCAGGGTGAAATACACGGATGTATTTCATAAAGAAAAGTAACTGGTGTGCAAGCGACATTGTTAATTTGTGAGCATTAAAGAAATAAGCACATCATAAAGCCACCCTCACTAATTGAACAGCATCAATTAACTAATACATAGCCAATTACATTAAGTAAGTGATCTTGTTGTGCAAAGGAAAAATAAACTAGAACAAGGCGCTCGATTGATTTCGACAAGGATGTCGATATTAGAGCAATGCATGGAGCACATTGCCGAGTAATAGCTAGCTATTAGGATTGAGAGCAACGCCGTTATCGTTAATTTTAACCAGCACAAGTGGGCAGTTATTTACTGTAATTGGTATAACATCAATTACACCCCCCACAAAATTATTACAAATCGCTACCAATGCTGCGTTATTGTTGCCAGCTTGTCGCGCCAAAGATGTGGCTTTGATTTGTATTGATCTAGATCAATTTATCGGTTTGGGGTCGGCGCTTATCACTTTGACCTTTAAGGGCGTCAAAATGCAAAAAAATAATCTAAATTAGTATCACATTAACGCTGCCTTTCGACGATAAATCGCCAGATAATGCATGCGTAGAATCCTTTAGGAGTCTAACTATACACAGAGATTGCTCAAATAAATGTTAACAAAATGATCGTTGTTGTAGATTGTTGAATTTACACCAAATCTCAATGTGAAATATTTATTTGAGCTAATAACTACAATAAAGGGTAAGCAATGAAAGCAGTATTACAAAACAAACGTTCTAGCGTTGCAAGAAGTGTCCAGTTAGGTCTGATCGCTTTGGCTGGCAGTGTATTAGCACCACAAACATTCGCCGCGCAAGAGCAAACGGTTGAGTCTAAGAAAGATGTCGAAGCTATTTCGGTGATCGGTTCGCGCCGCGCTGCACGTGTTGATACCGGCACGCCGGTTCCGGTTGACATCATCCCAATGGATCAAATTGCCTCAAAATCAGGTCAGGTCGACTTAGGCCAATTACTTAACATGGCAGCGCCATCGTTTAACTCTAACCGCCAAGCTGGCTCTGATGGCAGTGATCATATCGATGCCGCGGCATTGCGTGGCCTAGGCCCCGATCAAGTGTTAGTGCTAATTAACGGCAAGCGCCGTCATACTTCGTCGTTGGTTAACGTGTTTGGATCGCGCGCCCGTGGTAACGTCGGTACTGATTTAAATACCATTCCGGTTATAGCGATTAAGCGCATCGAAATTTTGCGTGATGGCGCAGCTGCACAGTACGGCTCAGACGCTATCGCTGGTGTGATTAACATCGTACTCAAAGACAAAGAAGGCTTAGATGCCACCTTTACAACGGGCCAGTACATTAAGGGTGACGGATTCAACAATCAACTGTCGGCCAATTACGGTGTATCGCTCGGTGATGACGATGGTTTCTTTAGCATTTCAGCCGATTATTCTACTCGTGATAAAACGGACCGCGCGCCAGAGGGCGAGCAACGTGTTATCGGCGACTCTGATGTTGATAATGCCACTGTGATGTTTAATGGTGAATATCAAATTGGTGAAGAAACAACACTCTATAGTTTTGGTGGTTTTAATCATCGTAAAGGGCTCGCGGGCGCTTGGTATCGCGGTGCCATCGATAGCCGTACAATTCCTGAGATCTACCCTAACGGGTTCGTGCCAAACATCGGTTCAACCATCGATGATAAGTCATTTGCTGTCGGCGTACGCGGTGAATACAACGAATGGCAATTAGATCTAAGTACGGTATTTGGCACTAACAAGATGCTTTATCGCATAAGCAACACCGCTAACGCGTCGTTAGGTGTTGACTCGCCAACTGTTTTTGATGCTGGCGGCTACCAGTTTAGCCAAAGTACCACTAACTTTGATGCGTCACGTTACTTCGATAACTTTGATGGTATTGAAGGAATTAACATCGCGGGCGGATTAGAGTATCGCAATGAAAATTATCAAATATTTGCCGGTGAAGAAGGTTCTTGGAAGAACTATCAAATCGCAGAATTTACCGACCCAGACAGCGGCGAAGTATCTAAGCGTCCAGGTGGCTCACAAGGTTTCCCAGGTTTTCAGCCAGGCAACGAGTTAGATCGTAGCCGTCATAATGTCTCTGTTTATCTTGATATTGAAATGCAGATCAGCGAGGACCTATTAATCACCTCGGCAATTCGTGGTGAAGACTATAGTGATTTTGGTTCGACCGTTAATGGTAAAGCCTCATTCGCCTATTCATTGTCAGATGATGTTACGTTGCGTGGTTCTGCGAGCACTGGTTTTAGAGCGCCGTCGCTACAGCAAAGCTATTTCAATCAAGTGATCACCGATTTTGTTGGCGGTGTGCCAGTCGATACCGTCTATGAAGCAAACGATGGCCAGTTGGCCACAGCGCTAAATATGCCAGCGCTGAAAGAGGAAGAATCGGTTAATATGTCGATTGGCCTAACCGCCAATATGGACGCATTTACCCTGTCGATCGATGCCTATGATATTCGCATCGAAGATCGTGTGGTACTAACCGGTAAGTTTTATGATGATGACGCCGATATTGGTGAGGTGCTTAAAGGGCTAAATGTCGGCGCGGCGCAATTTTTCGCTAACGCTATCGACACGAAGACTCGTGGTATCGACTTAACCCTGAGCCATCAAATGGATCTTGGCGAAGGCAGCTTAAAAAGCTTCCTATCGGCTAACTACAATACCACTCGTATGGATGGTGACGTGAAAACCTCTGGTCTACTCGATGGTAAAGAGACCACGTTCTTCGATGGTCGTGAGCGTTTATTCTTAGAAGGTGGCGCACCTGAGTCGAAATTTGCCCTATCATTTGATTACGAATTAGGCGATTTTAGCGCCAACTTACGTACCACATATTTCGGCGAAGTTGAGCTTGGTACCTGGGCCGCCGAAGGTAGCCCAACTAAAGGAACTCGCGTGGTGGGTGTGCCTGTTGATTTTTGGGATGAGCCGAGCAAGTATGATGGCACTGTCTTTACTCAGCATTACGGCGCAAAATTCTCTACTGATATCAGCGCAAGTTACCAGCTCAATGAGCGTTTAAGTGTGACTGTTGGTGGTAGTAATATCTTCGATAGCTACCCTGATCCACAAGACTCTGGTGAAACAGAATCAGGCGGTTTGTATGAATCAGTACAAATGGGCTTTAACGGTGCATATTACTACGCCCGTGTAGCCTATAGTTTTTAATTTTTTATTGGCCTCTTGAGGTTAAGAGAATGACATATTAGGGCTCTTGGTTGAGCCCTATTTTTATTGTGCGGTAAATCAATATGCAACAATCAACTAAACTGCCGTCGCTTAGCGATGCGCTAATTCCTATTGTCATACTCTGTAGTCTGCTGGCGGCGGGTGTGATGTTTTTTGGCGATAGTTCATCGTCGGGTCCCAATCAAATAGCCTTATTATTTAGCGCGGGTGTGGCGATTATCATTGGCCTTAACAACGGTTACCAGTGGCATGAGTTAGAAGGCGCGATTATTAAAGGTATTTCATTGGCGCTTGGCGCGGTGCTGATTCTTTTTGCTGTGGGCAGCTTAATCGGTACCTGGCTCCTCGCCGGTACTGTGCCATCGATGATTTATTATGGAATAGGCTTGCTAGAGCCCAGTGTCTTCTATGCCGCGTGTTGCGTAATATGTGCCATTGTCGCGCTTAGCATCGGTAGCTCTTGGACGGTTGCAGCCACCATCGGCGTGGCATTAATCGGTGTGGCCAAAGGCTTAGAGCTCTCTGAAACAATTACCGCCGGTGCGATTATCTCTGGCGCCTATTTTGGCGACAAGATGTCACCACTCTCCGATACCACTAACTTAGCGCCCGCGGTGGCGGGTACCGACCTGTTTACCCATATTCGCTATATGTCGATAAGTGCGATACCGAGTTTTGTCATCACCTTAATCATCTTTGTGGTGATCGGCCTCAATCAACAGGTCGTGCAAACTAGCGGAAATATGGATTTAATCCTCAATGGTCTCAATGATAATTTTAATATTCATTGGGCCATGTTGGCGCCCCTGCTCGTCACCTTAGGCCTAGCGATTAAGAAGGTACCGGCTTTTCCCGCTGTGTGCATTGGCGCACTGTTTGGCGGTGTATGGGCGATCTTGTTTCAGCAAGGCACCATCATGATCTTGGCACAGGGCGAAACCGATGTGGTGACCGCTAATGTGATCGTGGTATGGACTGCATTATTTAATGGTATCAGTGTCAGCACGGGTAATAGCTCATTGGATTCACTGCTCAGTGGCGGCGGTATGTCTTCGATGCTCAATACCGTGTGGCTTATCATGACGGCGATGACCTTTGGCGCAGTGATGGAAAAAGTCGGATTGCTCAAGAAAATGGTGCAATCTTTACTGAACGCTGTGAGAGGCACTGGCTCGCTGATCTCGACCACAATATTGACCGCTTTTGGTACCAATATACTGACCGCTGATCAATACATCTCGATTGTGATGCCGGGGCGAATGTTCAAGGAAGAGTTTAAACAGCGAGGGTTAGCGCCTGAAAATCTGTCGAGAGCATTAGAAGACGGTGGCACGATAACCTCACCATTAATTCCGTGGAATACCTGTGGTGCTTATATGCATAGTGTATTGTTGGTTAACCCGCTAGATTACTTTATGTATTGTTTCTTCAATTTAATCAGCCCAATTCTAGGTATTATCATCGCGAGTATCGGTTACAAAATTCGCTACTTGAGCAAACATGCGGACGTTGAAAGTGAGGCGCTAAAACCAGGCTAACCAGATTATCTCTTGGCGCTAGTTAGGTTGTTTTACTAGCGTCTCTTTTATTTTCTGACTAACGCTTAAACTTAGTCTCTAAAATGACTGATGAATTGGTACGTTCGATACCGTCTAAACTACCAATCTGCTCAAGTATGCGACTTAGTTTATCCAGCGATTGTGCTTGTACCACAGCGATTAAGTCATATTCGCCACTGATGGCATAAAGATCGACCACCTGACTAATCTTCTTTAATTCCATGTTGGTCCTAGCGGTGAGTTTTTGTTTTTCTTTAATCAAGACATGCGCCGAGACCAGATCGGTTAAATGTTCGCTGCCATATTCCACGGCATAACCTTTGATCACACCACTGCGCTCCAGTTTAGCGATGCGATTTTGAACCGTTGAGCGGGATAAATTCAGCGCTCTGGCAAGATCTGAAACGCTGGTTCTAGCGTTAACTCTCAGTAACGAAAGTAATTTTTCATCTTGTTCACTTATCATAATGATAACCTTGCTGGTTAAATTGAATAAAATTAAGGTTGAAAATAGCATATTGCTACTTCACATTGAATTATTATCACTGGATAATAATGAGATAATCGGGCCAGTTAACATTTTTAATAAATATAATACTGGTTCGTCACAACACAAAAAACGATGAAGGATTTTACAATGAAAGTAACAAGAGAATTATTTAACGATGTTATGGTGCCTAACTATGCTCCTTCAGCGATTATCCCAGTGCGCGGCCAAGGCTCACGCGTATGGGATCAAAATGATAACGAATTAATCGATTTTGCTGGCGGCATCGCGGTTAACTGTTTAGGTCATTGTCACCCTGCATTAGTTGGTGCGGTTACTGAGCAAGCCAACAAAATTTGGCATTTAAGTAACGTAATGACCAATGAGCCTGCATTACGCTTGGCAAAAAAATTAACCGATGCTACGTTCGCCGATCAAGTGTATTACGCTAACTCGGGTGGCGAAGCGAACGAAGCAGCGCTTAAATTGGCGCGTCGTTGGGCAGTCGATAACTATGGCGCACAAAAAGATCAAATCATCGCCTTTAAGCAAGGTTTCCATGGTCGTACTTTCTTCACCGTAACTGTTGGTGGTCAAGAGGCTTATTCTGACGGTTTCGGACCAAAACCTGGCGCTATCGATCATGTTGATTATAATGATCTTGAAGCGTTAAAAGCGCTGATTTCCGATAAGACTTGTGCGGTAATGATGGAGCCATTGCAGGGCGAGGGCGGCTTAGTTAGTCCAACTGACGAATTCGTTAAAGGCGTACGAGAGTTGTGTAATGAGCACAATGCATTACTTATCTTTGATGAAGTACAAACTGGTTTCGGTCGTTTAGGTCCACTATATGCATATATGGATCTTGGTGTTACCCCTGATATCCTAACCACTGCGAAAGCATTGGGCGGCGGTTTCCCAATCGGTGCTATGCTCACCACTAAAGATATTGCAAAGCACTTAAAGCCTGGCACTCATGGTTCTACCTATGGCGGTAACCCGTTAGCCTGTGCTGTAGCAGAAGCGGTTATTGATATTGTTAATACTGATGAAGTATTAGACGGCGTTAAAGCTAAAGAAGTGCTATTTCGTGCTGGCCTAGCAGCTATTAACGCTAAATATGACGTATTTAGTGAAGTACGCGGCAAAGGCTTGTTGTTGGGCGCAGTACTTAACGCACAATACAATGGTCGAGCTCGTGACTTTATGGTGGCCGCGGCTGACAACGGCCTAATGGCATTGGTTGCTGGCGCTAATATCGTACGTTTCGCACCATCGCTAATTATTCCCGATCAAGATATTGTTGATGGTTTAGCGCGTTTTGATAAAGCGGTTGCACAAATCGTTAACGCTTAGTCTTTTAGGCGCTTAATGATTGGGTCAGTTCGTTTTATGAACTGACCCAATCACATGTTCAGCGTGCACAGGCGGTTTTTTTGCTCCCGGCAAAACCTAAGTACCGCCTACCATGCACTAATGCACAATCGACATTTGTTACATTCATGTCGGTCAACTGTGGCAACTTTTACCCCCGTTTTTTCGAAGGAAAATCTATGTTAATTATTCGTCCAATAACCAGTGCCGATTATCCAGCGCTCATGCAGATTGCGATTGATACCGGTGTCGGTTTTACTTCGTTACCAACCAATGAAACCTTATTGCGTTCGCGTATTGAGCATTCGGAAGCCTCTTTTGCTGTCGAAACCGACAAGCCTGGTGATCAGGGTTACTTGTTGGTGATGGAAGACACCGAGACTGGTGAAATCGTTGGTACCAGCGGTTTAGAATCTTCTGTTGGCCTAGACAGCGCGTTTTATCATTACCATCTAGGTAAAGTGGTGCATTCTTCGCAAGAGCTTAAGCTGCATAATGTGATTGATACATTAACTCTGTGTAACGATCACACTGGCTCGGCTGAAGTTTGTACCTTGTTTCTTAAAGAAGCTGCCCGCTTTGGTAATAACGGTCGTGTATTGTCACGCTTTAGATTTCTGTTTTTAGCCGAATTTATGTCACGTTTTGGCAATACGGTCATTGCGGAGATGCGCGGTATATCTGATGAACAAGGGCATTCGCCATTCTTCGACTGGCTGCAACAGCATTTCTTTAATATGGATTTCCCTACCGCAGATTACCTCTCGGGCATTGGTAATAAGGTGTTTATTGCCGAGCTCATGCCGCGTTATCCAATTTACGTCAACATGCTAAGCCAAGCAGCACAGGATGTGATTGGTCATGTTCATGAAAAGACCCGTCCTGCGCTAAGGTTATTGCAGCGTGAAGGGTTTGTGAACCGTGGTTATGTCGATATTTTCGATGGCGGTCCCACCATGGAATGCGAGATTGAACAGATAAAGTCTGTCAAAGATAGCCGTCGCATCAGTGTGATCATTGGCCAGACAAGCGAACAGGCCGTGGCACATATTGCGTGTAATACCGATCTTAAAAACTATCGCGCGATGGAAGTCAGTCTAGAAATAATTGACGATAGTGCGACTATTACCCCGGCGCAAGCCGATGCGTTAAATGTCAAAACCGGCGAGACAATTCGCGTCTTGGCCTTATAAAATTTAGGAAACATTGTTATGTCTAATCAAATTCAATTTATTAATGGCCAGTGGCTAGCCGGTCAAGGCAGCTCGTTGGAATCGCTTAACCCAGCAACAAGCGAGGTTATTTGGCAGGGCGAAACAGCCACCCCAGCACAGGTCGATGACGCGCTTAAAGCGGCACGCGGCGCAGCTTTTTCATGGGCACAGCTTGGTTTTGCTAAGCGTCAAGCCATCGTTGAGCGTTTTGCCCAACTTGTGGTTGAAAACAAGGAAGTACTTGCGATAGCGATAGCCCTAGAGACGGGCAAGCCATTGTGGGAAACCCGCACTGAAGCGGCAGGCATGGCGGGTAAAATTGCCATTTCAGTTAAGGCACATAACGAACGTACCGGCACGGTAGAAAATCCAGCGCCGGGCGCTAAAGCCTTTATTCGCCATAAGCCGCATGGCGTGGTGGCGGTCTTTGGCCCGTATAACTTCCCTGGTCACCTGCCTAACGGTCACATTGTACCGGCATTATTAGCGGGTAACACCGTGGTCTTTAAGCCAAGTGAACTAACCCCACGGGTGGGTGAAATTACGGTCCAATTGTGGCAGCAAGCGGGAATCCCTGCGGGCGTAATGAACTTGGTGCAAGGCGAAGTCGAAACGGGCATCGCGATTGCTAATCATGATGAGATTGATGGTCTGTTCTTCACCGGAAGTTCAAACACTGGGCATTTGCTGCATAAGCAGTTTGCTGGCCAGCCGGGTAAAATATTAGCACTGGAAATGGGTGGTAATAATCCACTGATTATTAAGGATGTAGCAAACGTTGATGGCGCGGTGCATGACATTGTTCAGTCGGCGTATGTGACCACGGGTCAACGC
>Ga0209292_1006971_pt1 | contig 10905 bp, 16 predicted proteins | sample GOMGulsemesocosm_2_FD_184634 | JGI IMG/M metagenome (GOLD analysis project Ga0209292, IMG submission 184634) | Methane-oxidizing microbial communities from mesocosms in the Gulf of Mexico - GOM9C Gulf of Mexico (SPAdes) (version 2) | ecosystem: Environmental > Aquatic > Marine > Cold seeps...
TTATGTCAGACGTTGAAAACCGCTGCGGTGGTGCAGGGCCGTTCGTGTCCATGTGTGCAGATGCAGTAATGAATGGAATGCCAATACCAGGCATGTAACCTCAAAAGGATAAATAGTATGGAAACAGTTCAAAGCGTTATTAACGAAATCATGTTTATTGCCACATCAAGGCCAGGGGCGATTGATATTACGGTCGAATACAACGGTGTCTACGACTCACTGTCTGTAAAGGTAATGCCGCATGGTTTTGATTACGTCAAAGCAACCACCGCAAGTTATTGTGCCGCGATGCTTTACTGCACCGAAATCTGGCTAGGTGACTCAGGTCCAATGCAAGCCGCACTTGATGCCAAACGCAATATATTGGAACTACTAGCAACAAACGAAAACATCGAGGTGGCAGCATGAAACGTATCTCAGTGCCAATTGATAGCATGATTCAGTCCCTTACTGACCTGAATGTAAGTACCGAACAAGCCAGTGACATTATTGCGCTATTCGAAGTTGTAGATGCTGGCGAACTCGATGTGCTGGTTATGCCTGTTTTGTCGTTTAATCACACTCGCCAACTATCTCGCAAAGAAGTGTTAATCACGTTAGCTGCATTCTGGATAAGCGTTATTGGTAACACCGATTCTTATTCTGAATCCGAATTGCATGGATTAGGAGCGCTGCGTTCGCTGTACTTTGTTGCAACTAATCTGGGCTATCAAGACCTTGCTATTTGGATTGCAAAGTACTGGGAAGAAACATCCCCATTACATGGTTCTGAATCATTGGAGCTATGGGCATGATGTATTTTGCAATAGCACTGTGCCCAAGTGGCGGCACAATTCGCGATAAACAAACCTACGAACCTCGCACAGTCGAAATCGGCGAATGCGAAACCAAACAAGATGCCATCGACAACGCTTGCCTGCAATTAGATTGCAGCCAGCTTTTCCGTGGCGTAATCGGTCGGCCAAAAGGCAAGGGCGGTTATGTCGTATTAAATGCACAGGAGCATGCTGAAATATGAGCCAATTAACCCTTGAACAAAGACGCCGTGGTTTGGCGCATATTCATCACTTGCGAGTAGAGCTGCAATCGATACTCGACAGTAAAAAAGTCGAACGAAGTGTGGGGAAGTGCGACTTGAACAGCCGTACTTCATTCCTTCAGCCGAAAGAAAAGCAATCCATTCAATGATGAGGTTCTATTTTGAAAATTCAACACGGTACTATATTTGCGCGTCATCACTTCCCACACTTACCTATGGTGGTAAAGATCGATGTAATAAAGAAAATACAGGCACGCCAAAAACGAGCTTTTTCATCACAGCGCAACATAGATTTATACGCTGATGAAGTGGTAAGTGAAGCACTGAAGGCTGCAACCTTTATCGAAAAAGAATTCCCCTTTGTTGATTCCAAGAAAGGCGTAGATAAAGAGCGCATACAGGGTATGGGCGAGCTCAATCATATTGTATTAATGCAAGACGAAGAATTAAAAAAGCTGTCTCAAAAGGTAGTTAATCACAACATCAAATTAATCGGTTCAATCAAATTCGATAATAATGCAGAAGATGAGGACGGTGATGATGGTTACGCCTATATCAACGCGCTTTTTGATGCATACAAATTAATGCGTACTAACGTTATTTATTATCACATCGTTGCACCACTTACTGGTCGTAAACGGTTATCGACAAACGATTTGGAAGTCGCGATAAAAAAAATGATTTGTGATGACTGGATTCTGAAACAGTTTTTATCTTTGCGCCGTTATTACATTGAATATGCGCAAGTTGCGCTTGGCCGTGTAGGGAACGGTAAGCATCAATCTAAAATGATATCTGATATCTCTTACAAAAATTGGACTGAATCGCAGCGCAAGGCAATGGCTTTCGTCGAATCAATGTGTGTGGTGAATGAAGACACGGGTGAAGAGTACGATTTAAAAGAAGTGATCAAACGAACCACGGCTAACCCTAAGAATCGACATACCGAAATGATGGTCAAGAGCCGTGGGTTCCAAGAACTCGCGACAAGTAAAGGTTATACCGCGTTGTTTTTTACATGGACATTACCAAGTAAGTATCACCGTAACTCAGATAAATGGGATGGCTCTAGTATAAAAAAAGGAGCTAGAAGACTAATGAAATTGTGGCAACTTGTTCGTGCTTCACTGGCTAAAGTAAAGTTAGATTACTTTGGTTTCCGAGTATCAGAGCCACATAAAGACGGTTGTTGTCATGCGCATTACTTCTTGTTTTGCCATCCTGAAAACAAAGCGTTGCTCATTGAAATTATGGAGTTTTATGCGGTTCAAGAAGACCGTGAAGAATTGGGTAGTGACATTACACCTCGATTCACAGTGACAGAAAGCGATCCCGAAAAGGGCGGGGCAACGGCTTATATTGCCAAATATATAGCTAAAAATATCACAGGTAAATTCCTGCCAGAAACAGATTCAGAGCTAAATGCCTTTAAAGCCCGCGCCTGGTCATCGACTCATAGAATAAAACAATTTCAATCATTCGGTAGTGTATCCGTTTCACTTTGGCGAACGGTTCGTCGTGCAAAGAGAAGTGATGTGGTATTCAATCCAGAATGCTTGGAAATGTTTGATCATGCAGATAAACACCGTTGGGCTAAATTTTGTGAAACATCGAAGAAAGCACTGTTGGTGATTGAAAAAAGTGTTAATCGTTACGGTGAAACCTTACGTAAAGTAGTTGGTTTTTCTTGGCTTTGTAAAACGATACTTACCACAGAAGGGAATTTCAAATTAGTGAAAAAGTCCGAACTCACGAATGCGGACGAGGCTTTAAAAAGTAGCGGAGCTACGTCTTGGAGCACTGAAAATAACTGTAACCAGAGCCAGCCGGAGGCTACTAAAAACGAAAATGATGCTAAAAGTTGTCGTTTTACGAAGTTTCTAAAGCCTGATTTCTTATCGGGCGTGACTGGTGAGGAATACTTTAATCAATTTGTGAATAATTATGATTGGATTTAACAGTGAGAGGGTAGATATGAGTAAAAATACATTGATTCTAGAAGTGGGTAAAACATACTTGGCAACTCAAAAGGGTTGTAGCTTTGAGCTTGAAGGTAAGATGATCACGTTCGAGGATGAAACCACAAAATTTAAGGTTCTGAAAAAACCAGCCGTAGTTTTAGTCGATGATGGCCCTAATGGTAGTTGGGTTGAAGAAAAGCTTTCTGGACATTTATTAGAGCCTCATTGGTATTCCATTATGGATTTAGATAAGTGTGCTCAACGGTGGTTAAGCATCTTACATGTTGATATAGAACCCATTTTTAATTAATTAATTTACGCTGACGTTTCTTTACACTCCCTTAAGTAGTACTGTTATGTATACTTATTTACATAACGATTGGGAAGCTTGGGATTGGGGTTAATTCAACTAATTAGGGAACTTTATGGTATGTGAACACGTTGATGTATGGATTCTGTCGGTACTAATTTTTGTCTCGGTATTGTATGTTTCTGTAATTGCTGTTTTAGCTTTCATAGATTGATTTTTAGCTATCTACTTGTAATATATTGTTATTTTCATATTATAAGTGATAATCAAATTAAGATACTATTCACTTTATACGGAATTCTGTATGACAAACGGTTAGATTGACGGAGATAGGATGAACGATAATAATAAATTAAAAGGATTACGTGGCTGGCTAGTTCTTGTAGGATTAATTTTGGTAGTACGCCCATTTGTTTTAGCATACCAAGCTGTATCTATGTACTATTCAATATTCATTGATGGAACGTTTGAAAAGATAAATGCATATCATCAACTGTTGGGACCGCTTCTAGTTTTTGAGGTGGTATTTAATTTATTATTAGTGCTAACTTCTTTTTATCTAATATTCTTATTTTTTTCAAAAAGTTATCTATTCCCAAAGGTCTATATAGCCATTGCTATGGTTACCGTTTTCTTTATTCTTCTAGTTGAGTGGTTTGGCATGTCTGTTATTACGGATGATTCAATGCTTGATCCAGATACAATGCAAGATATTGGAAGAAGTGTCGGTGGCATATTCATGTTGGTGAGCTACATACAACGATCAAAGAGGGTAAAGGCAACTTTTGTAGAGGGTCAGCCTAACATATCACTCAAAGACGACGGTGAAAAAGCCGCCGCGCTTTAGTGAGGCATTAATCTCATTTACCAATGCTTTCAATAATGGTAAACGTCCTATTTAAAGCATAACCTCTAAGCCACTTATGTCTAGTGTTGAGTTACGATACCAGCAGGCTGAGTTATTTTAATGGGTAAAACAAAAACTTTAAAAAGCCCTCAATGTTGAGGGCTTTTTGTTGTTGGCCTGAGTTATTGGGCAAATGTACCTTGGAGTTCTGTCACTAACTGTACGCCCTCCAGACGCGACAGGTTAAATACTGGAATTAAAGCGCTTTTGAAAAGACGCGGTATTCATTTAGATGATCACCTGGCCAATGTTATGCAGCAAGGTGCCCAAATCAGAGTTGATAAGGACCACATCGTGAAATTGAGGCAGGGCTATTACGCTGAAAATCAATATCACCCGCCAGAACTGGTCGATGTTAAGCCTGAAAAAACCAATATTTGGGATGGTTGGAATAGTCCTGAAACTGAAATTAAAGATACATCCGATTACATGCCAGGTTGGGAAACTTGGGAATCGTGGGATTGGGGTTAATCAAAAAAGGAAATGGCTATGCAAATTGATAAATTAAACTTAGAAGTAGGTAAAACATACTCGGCTTTGATGAAAGGTTGTGAGTTTGACGATCTAGAAGGTAACTTACACGTATTTGAAGATGAAGTTACTCAAATTGAAATCGTTGAAAAACCAAAATATGTCATGATTGACGATGGCCCAAATGGCGAGTTGATAAAAACGAAACTAACGGGGCACCTTTTAGAGTCACATTGGTACCTAGTTGAAAACTTTACTACAGGAACAAGGCAATGGTTCAGCGTTTTACATCGGGAAGTTGAAGCTATTTTTTGTAATTGAGTTTAAAGGAAATTGAACTAAATCAAATTAGTTTCTGTGAGAATAGAAAATCTTGTAAGTATATAGTTTACAAGATTTTATTAATTTTAAGTTAAGCGGATTTAGTGTTCACTTAAAATTTTTTTCTTTAATAGCCTGACAAACACCATCTAATCCAGGAAATAAAGTTGATGCTGTAATCCCCATGATTTCTAGATCTTTCATTGCATTATTACGCTCAGATGCCTTTATATCAATTGAAGTTAGGTATTTAGCATTATCTTTTTCCTCGATAAAGCGAATATACGCTTCAATATTATAAATATTGCTGTATATAACATGAGATTGTTGGGGTAAACCCCTTGGATTATCACGTGAGAATATTACAAAAGGACAAAATGAAGGTTTTGGCTCTGCGATATTACGTACACTTGCATGGTCATTTTTACGCCATAACACCTGATCGAACATGAAAACTCTGATATTACCGCTCTCAGCTTTTTTGTCTAATTGGTGAAAAGAAAAATAAGCTGCTACGAAAGGAGATTCAGTCCAATCCAGCAGAGGGGTTGGAAATCCGTGATGCTGAGCTATATATAAAAGCTCACTATACTCATTTGCGTCAAATAAATTAAAGTTCCTCCCTAAACTGGGAGTAACATGCTTAGCTAATTCGGGGATATCTTGATCTGCATAACGAACAAGATCTCTACGTTCCTGTCTATGAAAGGACGTTTTGAGCCCATAAAGCGCATCTGAATGTCCACGAAATATTAGCCCTGGGTTATCTTTCTTTTGTCTAAGAATCCATGACTGAAATTTAGACCAAGACATAGTTTTATCACTTTTAGTTGTAGTGTAATTTTCTAGGTAAGTCAGTTCAATTTTTCCTTGAGTATCATTATTACAACGCCATATACCGTTTATGCCATCTTCGTTTATATCACCTAAAATTTGTGCCTGAATTGGCAATGTATCTTGAAGTACTTTCACTTGTTGGGCTGAGCTATTAGGAGAGTACACAACAAAATTATCTATATACCCTGTAAATTTATTTTTTTCGTGAACAATATTTATATTAGCAAAAAATGATGCTTTATCGGGATCGCTGTCAGCAAATAATATTTTACCAATATTTTCAGAATCAGCATCGATATTTAAAACAATAGATCCTGAGTTTGTTCCTGATATTACCCCACACCATTGTCCCCACATATATTCCCCTTGCTTAATTGGTACGTTTAAATGTAACTATTTGATTAATTATATATTACTTATGATTTATATATAAGTGACTATACTCTTAGAGCTGAGTTTACTAAGTTGAGGTGATATTTTTATGCTTGGATAAGCTAATTGATTAACTTTAAACAAAACCCTCTTACGAGGGCTTTTTGCTATCTACAACATTGAAAGTTGCTGCTTAAGTTCTTGCTGTTGAGTAGGGGCTAGGGTTTTCAATAACTCAAAGGCTAATTGACTTGAGCTTTTTGCTGATGGGCTCAGCGTATGGCTAAAACTTAGATTCATTACAAACGAATGACCACACTCCGCATTATTACAACTGCAATATAAATCTGTATAGCTATTCGAAATTCTATTGGTTTTCTGGATGCGGCTTTTATCACCGCACTCTGGGCAAAGTACTCGCATAAACATCCACTCAATTCACATACTGACCTGTAAATTATACGACATTAAACTGTTGTTTTATACAGTTGTTTGTGGTGCAGGTTATAATACATTGCTATTGCTCGCGGGTGGGGGAAACATTTAATCATGCGCGTGAGACCCCGATAAATTCACTCCTCTTCGCCTACCGCGTTTTCGCAATTTTTTTACGTTTTTGACACAACGATGAACACGCTGATATTGGCTAAGCCTTACCTATAAAGGATCTCAACGATCATTTAAGGATCGCTTATGTCAAAGCTGTGACATTGTTTGCCACTAAATGACAGACTGCTTAGGTTTATATAAGCGGTAAAAATCAACTCATCCAAATCAGTTAAGTGATGTTAATTTTATGAATTTTTTAACGAAAGGTTTAGAGTCCTAAGTACGAATTAATCTGCTTTTACAGCTCACAAAAATTGGCTGTGAGAATATGAGAAGTGCCTTGGTCGGCCACCTAACTAAAGGGCTCATCGAAAATGATGCAGCGATTGAATGTTGTAGCTGGAGTTGTTGAGCAGATTAAAGGTGTGGATTTATTTAAATATAAATAATCTATGATATTGAATTTTAGATAGATTATACCCATCTATTCATTATCAATCATTAATCAAGGACGATAAAATGTATAATTTAGGCGATGTGCTTAAAGTTCAATATTCAGGTTTTAGGCATTATGGGATATATGTTGGTGATGGTATTGTCATCCATAACTCTAAAAAATTTAAGAAAGTTGAAGAAATATCAATTGAAGATTTCTCAGATGGTAAGCAACTTTCAATTAGTAGTAATATTAAAACTGACAATCCAGAACTTGCGGTTCAAGCAGCAAAAAAATATGTTGGTGTACCGTATCAATTATTTACTGAGAATTGTGAACACTTTGTGAGGCTATCATGTGGTCTTGTCAAAGAAAGTACCCAAATACAAAAGTATTTAATTGTAGCCCTTATAATGGGTGCTTTTCTGAAATCTGATAATACGACAATTAAGGCTGCGGGAGGAGTGGCTGCAATTGCAAGCATTTTAACTCCGACAGAGAAAAGTCCAGTGAAAAATGCTCTTATCTTTGGTCTTCTTACGGCTGGTATCTTATATATGGCGACTGACCGTTAGTCATTATTCGGTCTCACTCTTTGAGAATAAATCCGAATAGACTGGCACTACAAATCAAATATACAGTGCTGCATAATCTTAATATCTCATTTAAAACAGGTTATAGTTGCAGGGTCGCAAAAAGGATTAGCTCACTCGGCCTACACTCGCAAAGGCTATTCATGAGGACGGTACAATATAATGCTTGAAGTAGTAAACAATTCACCATATTTAAAAATAGCCGATAGTAAAAAAATAATAGAATCGCTATTTGAAGAAAACCGAATATCAGGGCCCACTAAAATTCATGGTTCTAAGGACTTTTCTGGTGTGAGAGCTCAACTAAAGTGTAATTATCATTACTTGTTTATTGCAATTAATGGCGATTACCTTTTTTTTCATAAAAATAGAATAAAAGAAGTTTTTAGTGACGATATTGATTGGCAAAAATATCATAAAGAAACAGGATATAAGTATTCATCGTTTTCACCACGTTATCTTAAGTTGGAAACAAAAATTGCTAAAGCGTGTTTCAGTTCATTGAATTAAACTACAGTACTGCCCAGAAGCAGTGCTGTGTACCAACTTTTTACTTTAAATCACAGAGAATTAGATGAAAGTTCTAGCGTACGTATTCGAAAAAGAGACTAAACAGTTTAAAACTGATCAACACGGGAGGCTCTTGGAGATCCATGCATCCACCGCTGCGGGATTAAAAGAGGATTATCCACATGAGCATAATAAACGAGAATATCGATACACTATAGCTAATCCAGAGAGGCGTGAAAGGATGAAGTTAATTACTAAAAATGGAAAAAATTATTTTTCATATATTGGTAATTATGATAGCAGGGGAGGTGAGAATATCGATGAGTCAATTTCTCATCGGGCAGCGATTAATGCTTTATCTCGGTTGACTAGAATGAAATTTTATGCGGCAGGCTGTGATTTAGAACTTGACCCTTTTACTTTTACTGACGTTTTAGTTGAACCGATGATAGTTCTGACTAATGGGAAAAAGTATTTCCCTGACCTTCTTTGCAGATTTTCGGAAGATCATCCTCTCTATGACCGCTGGGGAGGAAAACTTGCTATTGAAGTTACCTATGCTCATCCTTGCGAAGGTACAAAAAAACATGACTTTATGTTCCATAACATTCCAATCTTAGAAGTCGTCATTGAGAACAATTCCCCTAGAGAATATCCTGGTGAGCGATACAATTGGGATTATTATGCATTGACGAGTATCGCAAACCATACGGACAAACTTGAAACTTGGTTTAAGGATTACATTCGAGTTAACGTATTGGTTGATCCAATATCTAATCGCGTTCATGAACAAATCACTGGAAAACTATCGACAGAATGCAAGCAATTGAAAATAGATAGCCAGCAATTGAAAATAGATAATAAATCATTAATTAAAAACTTATCAAAGCTGGAAGAAACCCATTCGACATATCAAAAAAACTTCGATATCTTAAGTTTAGAACAAAAGGATATTGTTGATGCCCACAATGTCGAGCTACATGAACTACAAAAAAACTTTAAACATATAATTAATAAATTAGAGAAAGACAAATCGACAGAGGAAGAAAAGCAAAAACAGCTTATCGATACTTTGAACTTGACATCAAGGAGGGCTTTATATTTTATAAGTATCTGCACTGTATTGTCTCTTTCGTTTGTTGGGGTTCTAGTCGCTCCCGTCTTGTTTAGAGATAATGCTATTGCCGCCATAACTTGGTACTTTAATCTAGTCGGATAGACTTACCATATAATTAAGTGGTTATCCTATATTTGAGGTAAGGAACTTCGATGTACAGCTTAACCTCATATTTATCGTATTAAAAAACATCCTAGTTTGTTTATGCCTAAAATCTTACTCGTAATGACAGCCTACTTTTTGCTGTAGACTGTCTAACTCGCCATATTATTAGTCTAAGGTGTAAAAATTGAATTATCTTGTTCTATATTATCAATAGGTTTAATAGCCACCTTTAGTATTTTTTCTCCTCCAAAACGCCCGAAACAAACGCATCAACCCAAGCGTTGAAACCGCAATACCCACAATCACAAATTCAAAGTACCAGGGCGCGCCTTCATAACCCATGGCCTGCCAACCAGCTGCCATATACGGCTGCAGCTGCGGCACAAAGTGGGCAATGAACAATCCCAAAAACACCGTAATAACGATTTCATCCATTATCGATTCGCGCCGGTTCTTCAACACCTGTAGATCATAATCAGCATCGTTACCTTCCTGGTTCGCTAACCGTTTAGCTTCCGCATCCAACTTAGCTAACTTTAAGTTACCTTCTGCAGTCGCAATCGATGCCGCCATTTCTGCCGCAATACGTTTACGCTCGCGATAGCTACCCGATAAATCTGCAATCGGTGCCGAAATAAAACTAAATAACGAAGTGAGCCAACTCATGATTTATTCCTCATAATAATATCCAAAAAGTGTTTCGGGTCTTTTGATACAGCTTTCGCCAGGGCATTAACCCCCGTTAAAAGATGCGGCGCTACATACGCGGCAATACCAATAATGCCAGTTTTCAACCCTTCATCTAATCCAAGCCAACGACAAAAACTGTCTGCAATATACGCCGACAAAATCGCCATCAACACCGACATAAAATAATGAAAAAAAGTAATTCGTGTACCAGACATATACATTTGTGTTGCGGCGGCCAATAACGACAACAAACACAGTTGCCCCCATTGCCTTATAAAAACAATCAGTTCTTCCATCAGTCTTCACTCCTCGGGTTTAAGTCGGAATACGCTGGCTCTGCAAATTTAATATGCAGCGCAGCAGGTAAATACTCGTTAATTTCCAGCATGTCCTGCTGCATCGGAACCACTTCATTGTTGTAATAAGCCCGGGTGATTTTATCCAGGTCACCAAAGCCCGGACTTTCCCCCGACGTTTGACCGCTAAGCGCTTCCTGGGCACGGTGCATACTCAACATATCGTTTAGCGTCATCTTCTTAATGCGCTCAAATTCATCCTTGGTCGAGATATCACCCACCGGAATAATCTTGATTGCCTTCTCTGCGTCAGCCTTACCACTGCGATTATTAATAAACAGGCTGCGGAAATTACCCACACCGCGAGAATCTTTGATCGCTTTTTTCAATT
>Ga0209292_1006974_pt1 | contig 10903 bp, 10 predicted proteins | sample GOMGulsemesocosm_2_FD_184634 | JGI IMG/M metagenome (GOLD analysis project Ga0209292, IMG submission 184634) | Methane-oxidizing microbial communities from mesocosms in the Gulf of Mexico - GOM9C Gulf of Mexico (SPAdes) (version 2) | ecosystem: Environmental > Aquatic > Marine > Cold seeps...
TCGCTACCATCTTGAACATTTATGACCGCTACTTCTGCGGAATCGGCAGATGAGATAACTAATCGACCTTTATTACCGGTATCGACATCTGGCGCTTGATGATCATTACCCGAGCTATTATTACTGCTATCTTTACAAGCGGTTAAACTCACAACTGCCAACATAATCGGTAGCATGGCTATTTTTTTATTAAACATAAGGGGTCCTTGTTTATTTGTCTTGTGTATTAGTTAGGTGTATTTATTTTTTTTGCTTTATATATTTTAAAAACTGATCGAGCTGTTTAGGCTGATATTTCGGCCAGGCAATGGTGCGAATTCTTTTAAATAGGAAACATGGTTTGCACCACGGCTATTCAACAAATTATTAACTTGTGCACCGACCTTCCATTCATATACGTTTTTGGATGCTGAATTGAATCCGCCATTAAACATTGTGCTGTAGTTGAGGTGCAGATTGAGGTGTTGATAACCCTTGGTATTCGCTTCTTGTTCAGCGGTCTCGTTTTGCGCCATAGTCCAACGGTTTTCAACTTCTGCCGACCAGTTATTTTTTTGCCAATTGAATTGCATTAATAACGTAGCTGGCGGTGTACGTGGCAGATTTTTATTCTCACCCTTGGTTAGCTGTGCCGAGAGGTAGTCTGCCTGCACTAACGCATTCCATTGATCACTCAATGTATAATCGAAACTGACTTCTCCTCCTTGAAAAATAGCATCCGCTTGTTTATAACCATAAACTGCATGTTGGTGATAAGGGTCTTTAACTGATTTCAAATCATTGTAGATATAGTCATCGAACTGGTAGTGATACACAGCGATACGCGTCGCGAAATCAGCCGTTGTGAACATCCAGTTGATATCGAATGTATACGCGGTTTCTTCAATAAGATTTGGGTTATCTAGCTGATAGGAAAATGTCGCATGGTGATCGCCATTCCAAAACAGTTCTTGTGAATCTGGAGCACGCTGTGCACGGGAAATACTAATCGCCCAGCGTTGTTGTTCTGTTATTTGCCAAGTGGATGCAAAAGATAATGTGATAGGCGCGAAGTTTTTATCGCTGTAATATTCTTCCGCCTGACGCCCCGCTGGGCTAATGGTTTTAGGGTCGGCGCTGATGGTACGAAAATCAATTCGTGCCCCCAGTTCTATATTACCGCTGCCTAAGTTTTCACTTTGCCATTGCTTTTTCTCTACCAAGAAATAGCCAAGGTCTTGAGTTTCTGTTTCTGGCATTGGGGTATCATGAACAAACTCGAGACTCTCGGAATTACTAAGTTGCTGAGTAAATAAATTACCTTTAGAACCGTCCCAGCTTTGATCGCTGTAATCCGGAATTTTTGCACAACCGCTATGGTCATGACAAAGCTGCATTAATTGTTGGCGATAGTGAAAACCTAACTGCCCTTGCCAGCCGAAAAGCGCTTGATGTAAAACTCGACTATTCACTTCCCATGTTTGCTGATCGAACAAGCCTTCGACTATGGGTAGGGTTAATTCATCGTGCTGGTAATCATTTAATGAGATTTGGTTATACCAGCTGGCAATACCGGCTACTGGGTTTAACCAGGCTGACTTAACGTCGTAGCGCATTTGCTTTGGTTGCACACGGGTTGGGCTATTTTCTTCGTTGGGTACACCATAATCATATTCCAGCTGGCTGATGCTCATACCCAGATATCCCTTATCTGCGGGAGTCCAAGTTAAACCGATGCTGCCACCTTCTGTACGGGTATCACTGTTTTTTACTCGGGACGACTTTTCGTTATCATCGCTGCCGCTATGATAGTCACTGCTTTGCTTATTGAAGCCATCTAGATGGAAGGCGAATTGACCATTGCCGCCATTAACCTCGGCATTCATTTGACGACCTTGGTCGGTGCTCGTCACTTTTGCCCCTAAGCTGCCCGACAGTTGCTCTACCGGCTCTGTGGCAATCTTATTATCTATAACATTCACTACCCCACCGATAGCACCATTGCCATAAATGAGCGTGGCCGGGCCTTGAATGACTTCTACCTGGCGGGCATTCGAGACTTCTGCCATCGGCGCATGGTCTGAACTCATGGCCGATAAATCAGCAGAGTCATGGCCGTTCACCATCATTTTTACTCGGCTGCCACTCATGCCACGTAATACCGGGCGGCCAACCCCAGGGCCAAATGAGGCATTACTGATGCCAGGTAGGCCTTCGAGCAAGGTGCCTAGGGAAGATCCTGAATTTTTTGACAGTGCTTCCTCATCTAGAATTATTACCGGCTGGGCTACACCTGCTAAAGAGGAGCCATCTCCGGCAGAAATCACGACACGGTCTAGCTCTAATGCATTAGCTGCCAACGGGCACAAAGCGACCATGAATATTAGGAATTGATACACAGCAGGACTCTCTATCAGGGTTAATTTGAATGTTATAGTATAACATAACACTCATTTAGCAAGAGCCCGCTGTGATTTAGTTTGTTGAGAGGGGATCGTTATGGGCCGAAATTCAATCGTATTGAGCTTCGGCTCTTTTCTTTAAAGCTTCATTCATCAAGTTATAACCCTCTTCAATACTGCCCAGTTCAGCAAAGGGGATAGCGATGCCAGAGAATCGCTCTTTATGAACTAATTGCGTTACCCCCGCTGCTAACGGCAGTAGTTCGAAGACATGCTTGCCATAGAAAATACCTTCTAAACCACCGCCCCAAATAATCTGCTTAGGTGTATTGATATCGATTTCTGTGTAGATTTTTTTCTCGGGCAATAAACTGCAGGCCGCTAATGCTATTGCACTTAGGCTACTAACCATTAATTTGATTACTTTATTTGTTTTCATTTTAAAATCGAACTCCCATTGAAAAGACATGATGAAAGTGGCTAATCATCATCTATTGGAGTTCTGAGTTCATTAACCTAGGTTAAGATTTCAATTTTGCTTTGGTTCTAGATAGCGCGACTTCAGTAATTCCTAGATATGATGCTATATGGTATGCAGGAATTCGGCGTTCAAGGCTGGGGTTTTCTTCAATAAAACTTAGGTAACGGGTACTGGCATCATCTAATAATAACTCAGCCTCTCGCTGTTCTTTTTTTATTGCCAGTTGCTGCGCCAGTATTAAAGCTAAAGTTTTAAAAGCCACATTCGATTGACTCACTTTTCTGAACCAGTCGATCGAGATTGCGACACATAGAGTATCTTCTAGCGTTTCTATCGTGAATCGGCTTGCTTTGTTATTAACGATCCCTAACATGGAACCAAAAAAAGAAGGGCTAGCAATGAAGCTTTTATTAAATTCTTTCCCCGCTTCCGTAGTATAGAAGTTTCTCACTAGTCCTTGAGCGACAAACCAGACATGGCTCGATCGAGTATTGGCCTGTAAAAGTACTTCATGCTTTTTACAACGTTTAATGACTGAGTTCGTTTCCAGTTGCTGCCAGTCTGCCTCAGTTATTGGGCAGATAGATTCGATGACATTTTTTAATGTTAAATACGCGATTCTATTTTCTGCAAGTTGCTGCTCTTGAATACTTTCTGATTTTTTAGTCATAAATTAAGCAGGGAATTAACTGCCTCCTTGAATTGTTACGACTAACTGTCTGTTAGAAGCATAATCTCTGTGTTCGCACAGGTAAATACCCTGCCAGATGCCCATATTTAGTTTTCCATTTGTGATTGGAATATTCAAACTCGCCCCGAGAATACTCGATTTTAAATGCGCCGGCATGTCGTCTGAACCTTCGTAGGTATGGGTATAATAAGGCTCGTTTTCGCGCACGTTATTATTGAAGTAAGCTTCGAAATCGTCGCGCACCGATGGATCGGCATTTTCATTGATGGTGAGAGATACTGAAGTATGTTGGATGAAGATGTTCATCATGCCGATACTTACTTGCTGCAACTCAGGTAGCTGATTGAGTATCTCATCGGTTATTAGATGAAATCCACGTTGTTTAGCTTTTATAATAAGTTGTTTTTGTATCCACATAATCTATATTCGTTTTTTTAGGTATGTTAGTGGCAATTAAGTATTCACAATTAGAACAGTACACTAACTTTAAACTCTGTACTTGTTTGTTCAATCTCTAATTTCCAACCGATTAATTCAGCTGACCTAGTTGCAATAATCAACCCAATACCAGAGCCAGCAACCAACGGATCGACCCGGTGTTCAGATTTATTATTTATGATCTCGATATGATGACGATCATACCTTACTTTGATTTTCCCATCGGAGTAGACTATTGCATTCTTTATTAGGTTATTAAGTAATAAACCAAGGTGTAAATTAGTTGCTTTCACGTAGGTAGAGTTAGTTGTTTTATCAAGAGTGCTAATATCAAATCGGTTCTTGCAAGAAAAGACCTGATCAAGCTCTGCTATCGATAAATCAATACTATGTTCAATATCGATAATTTCATTATTCTCAACCTTAGTATCAGACCACAAAGTTAATAAATCATGGGATAGACTTTGCATTTGTTTATTACTACTAAAGATAATCTCTAGTTTATTTGTAACCTTTTCAGACAGCTCTTTTTTGAATAGAAGCTCTAATGCGACTTGTATCGTTGCCATAGGCGTACGTAGCTCATGACTGAGTGTCTGGATAAATAGGCGCTCTTGTTTATTCTTATTGTCTAGGTCTGCTATTAGTTTTGTTAAGGCATTAACAATGGTATTTATCTCGGTAAAATCGTTGACGCTAGTGATGTCAAACTGACTAGCATTCGAAACTCTAAACAAACTCTGCATGGATTGTGCGATACGCTGATGGATCGCTAGAGCAGCCAATAGCATGAGTGCAATAAGCCCGGCGGACATCATTAGACCTACTTGCAATAGACTCACCCCCTCTCCATTAGCTTCTATTGGAAAGACATGAATAACAAATAATTGGCTTCCTTTATCTAGACGATACTGCAGACCATAATAACTATTACGTTCGTCTTCTAAAAAAAAGAAATGGGTATCTAATGCTTCATCAAGCTGTGATATGTACTTTTTAGGTAAGCTATTAATTGATAGATAGAAGTGTCTAAACTCATTATTATCTGGTAGCTCTATTTCACTACTAATAATTTGTTCGGCCCACTTAGCATCTTCTAATAAGTAAAATTCGCTTGAGTCATCTAACCCCCACTCATACATATTATAAACAATCGCAATCAAGCCTACAGATATGATTAGTGCGAGTAGCATCAATCTTTGGCTTAGGTATTTTTGTAAGCTAATCATTATTGTTTATCCACATTAGCCGTTTCTATTCTTAGACCAATACCCCGTAAGGTTTTTATCTCTAATGCATCGGACTTAAGCCGCGCATCGGCTAAGGTATTAGCTATTGTTTTACGTAATCGGAAGACCAACATTTTCAATCCATCTTCGCTGCCACTATCATCGGGCCACAGATGCTCTAATAGTTTGCTTTTAGAAACCGTCTGTTTTTCACGAATTAAGAATAATAATAAGCGCCATTCATCTGGGGTTAAAGCGACTACATGGTCGGCTATGGTGGCTTTTGTTTTTGAAACTTCAACTTTTAACTGGCCAAGCTGTAATACATCGCTGCGCTGCCCTCTCTGCTGCAATGCTTTTAACCGCATCACGAGTTCTTGCATGGCAAAAGGTTTGACTAAATAATCGTCGGTTCCCGCCAAGAAGCCTTGTTCTTTATCTTCAAGGCTATGACGGGCGGTTAACATGATAATAGGAGTATTTATGCCCTGCGCTCTTAGCTGTTTACACAGTTCAAAGCCGGACATGTCTGGTAAGTTGATATCCAATATTAGAACGTCGTAGTCATTCTGTTCGATGAGCTGTAACCCTTGCTTACCTTTAATGGCATGGTCGCATTCAATACCTTCTTCTATCAGGTATTCACAAACCAATTTGGCAAGAGGTACTTCGTCTTCGACCAGTAGTACTAACATTGGAGCCGCCTATTTCTGATAAACAAGATCACCGGATAATATAGTTTTTAGCACTTGAATTTCACTTATTTTATTCACATCTATCTTAAAGGGATTTTGATCAATCACAATAAAATCGGCTTCTTTTCCTACCTCGATGGAACCCGTTAGGTGATCTTGATCCATCACGTAAGCACCGTTAATAGTATAGGCTTCTATCACAGACGCTAGATCCGGTAAGCTTTGTGCACCGCGTGTTAAAGCATTCTGCATGCCAACAAAAGGCGATAAGCTGCTTACATCCCAATCGCTACTCAGTGTGACGACTGCACCGGTATCATAGATATCTCGTACGGGGAGTTGTGCATGAGCACGCTCACCGATTAACGGTTCCATTTCTGCGAAATTGTCAGGGTGGGTAAATTCACCGGCTAGCTGAAAATCCGCAATTACATCAAGTTCTGCAAAGCGCTTTTTATCAATTTCTGCCACCATTTCTACGTGGGTTAAACGATGACGACCGATTCCATTTCCATCACTACTTTTACGATCAAGGCTCTTATTTGCAAGCTGTGCGGCTTCAATGGCGTTTAATGATTCGCGTACCGCTCGATCGCCAATGGCGTGAATGTGCATATTGAAACCGACCTTAGATAATTCGGTCGCATAATGAGTTAAACGTTGCTCGTTAAAATAATTTAACCCCTTTGGCCCGACCTCGTCATAGTAAGCGTCTTTTTCGTATGGTGCTAATAATGCCGACGTCGCATTGTGCGTAATGCCATCGCTGTAAAATTTAATCTGGTTAATACGTAACATGCTTTCAACATCATTTTCATAAAGTGAGGTTAGATGTTTTATTTGCGCTTCATCGTTAATATTAGGATAGGCCCACAAGCTTAAAACGCTGCGCGCAGTTAACGCATTTTCATCACGGGCTCGCTGCCATGCTTTTAGATAACCGCGTTGCCAATAGATTCGTGCATCCACAATTGAGGTGATACCGTTTTTGGCGACTTCATCTAAGCCTGCTAATAAGCTTTGGTAATTACGCTCTAAGCGTTCGGGAGTTTCGGCCATGGCCATATCAAAGGCAAGGTCCCCTGCACCGTCTAATAATACCCCTGTCGACTTGCCCTGATCATTTAAGAGTACCGCGCCACCGGCAATATTTTGCTCGCTGATGATGCCATCCAGCTCTAATAATTCTAGTGCCTTAGAGTTTACCCAAACGCTATGACTGGTTTCTTCCATAATGGCGATAGGACGTGATTCGTTAAGGGCATCTAATAGCTTACGAGGTTCAGTACTGCTTTCAACTAGGGTGAGTATTGAGTGTCCCCAACCGAGTAGCCATTCATCATTAGTTTCTCCTGCATTACTGAATGGCGGGTTCTGCTGCGCGCAGGCTTTGATGTTCTCGACCCAAACAGTAACTGTCTTAGAAGAGTCTAGAATGCATTGAATTTCTTCGCTTGATGCCTCTAGTGGATGCAGGTGTACATCGTGCAGGCCTGGCAAAACCGTCTTGCCTTTTAAATCATGAACTTGGGTATTTTCGTTCACCCAGCTTTTGGCTTCGTTCTCTGGGCCGACAAATAACAATTGGCCTTTCTCGATCACCATGGCTTCAGCCCAAGGCTGGGCCTTATTGACGGTATAGATATCACCGTTAAGCCATAGCTGACGGCTTGTTTTGTTTTCTGCGCTGTTATCGCTGGTACCGCCTGCTTGGGCACCACCACAAGCTTGCAGCAAGCTGGTGCTGAGAACAGCAAGGGATAACGCTAATACTTTGGGCTTCATCATAATGTCTACTCACGTTGTTATGTCGATACCGATAAGATAACAAGGCCAAGGTAACGATTAGGTAACAGGCCTATTAAGTGTAGAAACTAAAACAGGGAGGAGTTGGTTATTGGCCCTATCATCAATGAACTACTATCAATGAACTACTAAATTCAATCCAGACTAAAAACCTACCTTTCGATAGGTTTTTGTTCTATAAAGTTGTCATACACTTTGCTAAATAAATACAAAAACAGCAAAAAGGTAGCTTATGACGACTCTTAACATACAAAATTCCGAGCCACAGGGTGGTCTCAGCTGGGCCGGGATAAAGAAGTATTTCTTCTTAATCGCAATACTGGTACCTCTTGTGCAAGTATTTTCAGCCTATCAGACTGTTACCACAGAAGCCGCAGGTCTATGGCTTTGGTTACTGGTTTTGATCAATGTTGTTATCGTTCCTGTCGCCGACGTTATTTTTGGTCACGACACCTATAACCCTACCCAAGAACAAGAAGCAGCGTTAAAACATGACGGCTTCTATGTTTGGGTTATGTACCTTGCCATCGTCGCACACTGGCTTGCCCTCATCACCACCGCTTATGCCGTTTCGGTGGTCGATCTTCCTTGGTACCACTTTTTAGGCGCTATCATTGGCATTGGTGCCATGCACTCGGTCTCTTTTGCGATCAGCCACGAGTTAGGGCATAGGGTTAATAAGAAAACTCAGACCTGGGTTGCCAAATTTGCTACGGCCATTATGGGTTACGCGCATTTCAATATTGAGCATAATAAGGGTCACCATAAACACGTCGCGACGCCCGAAGATGCTGCGTCATCACGCATGGGTGAAAATGTGTATAAGTTTGCTTTACGTGAATTACCCGGTGGGTTTGTTAGAGCTTGGCAACTTGAACGTTCAAGACTTTCTCGACAGGGAAAGCCAACCTGGTCTTTAAGTAATGAAATTATTCACTCTTGGTTAATGACACTGGTCGGCTTCGGCGCAATGGTCTTTATTTTGGGGTTACAGATTTTTCCCTTTCTTATCCTCACCTCTTTTTATGGTTGGTTCCAATTAACCATGGCCAACTATATTGAACATTATGGCTTACTGCGTCAAAAGCTAGATAATGGAAAATATCAGCGCTGCGAACCTAAGCATTCTTGGAATAGTAACTTTCGCTTAAGCAATCTCATTTCATTACATTTACAGCGCCATTCCGATCACCATGCGAATCCTACCCGCGCGTATCAACTGCTGCGTGACTACCCAGAAGCGCCGCAAATGCCTACGGGTTATCCAACTATGATGATGATGACCTTGATTCCACCACTATGGTATTGGGTGATGGATAGAAAGGTTGTGGCTTGGGCTGAGGGGGATATGAATCTGGTTAATATGGATGGCGAAGCTAAAGATAAACTCTTTACCCGTTACCATAAAAAGCCTGCAGATCAGAACAGTGAGACGGCAGAGGTATCTCTATGAGCAAGCATCAGTGTCCAAATTGCAGTACCGTCTACGATGAACTCATAGGCAGTCCTCACGAAGGGTATCCCGCCGGTACGCTTTGGCAAGACTTACCCGAAGATTTCACCTGCCCTTGTTGTTTTTTAATCGACAAGAATGAATTTGAGCTACTAGAGCAGAATAAGGAATCGCCTTAATTGTTGGTCAACGCATGAAAACAGCTAACCCTTTTCGACCCTCAGACTTCGAGCCTAAATTGGCTCGGGATCACATCAATCGAACGCTCTATGCTGAAAGTCTTCAGGCTTTAAAAGAACGTAAGGTGGTGATTCTGCAAGCTCCCCCAGGGTTTGGGAAACACAGTTTATTAGCTCACGTTTATGCTAAAAGTCAGGGTGTGAAAATATGGCTAACGATTAACAAAAAAGATAACGATAAAACAACCTTTATAGAAAAACTAACAAAAGCACTGGCGTTATCAAACATTCATTTATCTGAATATGAAGCGCTTAATTTACATCGTTCTTCTGAAGATGATATTGCGCATATCATTTCAAAAACATTATCTGATAAAGAAAATACAACCTTCTTTATTGATGGCATTCATCATTTAAAACACTCGTTTATAAAAAAATTACTGGCGGCACTGCTAATCAGTAGCGGCGATCAGATACGATTTCTGATGAGCAGTAAGAAAAATCATTCTCTTAATATCGCCTCCCTAGCTATTGATAACCAAGTTCACTATATCAATACCCATTCACTAAGATTTAGCCCAACTGAAGCACTAAAACTGATTCAGTTCGATAAAGCAAAATATGCAAAATCGACTCATGTCATTAATCAATTAATTGATTATACTCAAGGCTGGGGAGTGGCATTATCACTTATAAAGGATCAATTGCAGCACGGAATAGATTTACAAGAAATTACCGATGATTTTGATAAAGGAAATCAAAACCTGGATAATTACCTACGACAAACAGCCTTATCAGAGTTCTCAAAGAATCATCGACAAAGTTACATTGCGCTCTCTGCCATAGAAAAATTCAGCCTAGCTCAAGCGAGAAAAATACTTGGCTTAGAAAATCTAGAAGTAGTCCGTACAATTATAGAGCAGCAGCCATTTTTACTCTCTACACAAGATAAAGGTCAGCGCTGGTATTATTTCGACAAGGGTTTTAAACATTATTTAGATAGGCTACGCCATGATTCATTAAGCGATGCCGAGACCCATGTGTTAATCAAAAACTCTGCCCACTGGCTTTATGACAATAATTACATTGAAGATGCGATTAATTCAATTTTTGTCTGCCAAGACTATGATACCGCCGCACTTTGGTTAGCCCGCTACACTATAATGACTAAACGCAAAGGCAATCATGAACAACTACTAACTTGGTTACAGCAACTGCCTAGCGAGTCGTTAAACCTACACCCAGGATTAGTCGCGGCTTATACGTTATGCCTAATATTACAAAAAAAATTACTGCAATCTGATACCAATACGCTGTCATTAAGCAAGGCCATTCCTAAACACGCGGCCGATAAAATGCAAATTGAACGCAGTGTTCCTTTATTAGCCTTAGCGGCTTTTACTATCAAAGATAAAATCGACTCTCTTAATAATATTGATCACTGGATTAAAAAGGGTCTTCCCCAGTTAGTGTGGGTGCGGTTTTAGATCCAGCCCTCCGAGGTGAAATAATATAGCTACTTTAAAACGCTCTACTGATCTAAAGCCTTT
>Ga0209292_1006979_pt1 | contig 10899 bp, 6 predicted proteins | sample GOMGulsemesocosm_2_FD_184634 | JGI IMG/M metagenome (GOLD analysis project Ga0209292, IMG submission 184634) | Methane-oxidizing microbial communities from mesocosms in the Gulf of Mexico - GOM9C Gulf of Mexico (SPAdes) (version 2) | ecosystem: Environmental > Aquatic > Marine > Cold seeps...
ATTACCTATTCTTTTGGCGTTTCAGGCAGGCCCAAAGGCATCGTTATTTCACATCGAAATTTAACCGATTCAGCTCGGGTGGTTTCTCAATATTTAAACTTAAAAAGAGATGATGTTATTTCAGGGCTATTAATATTTAACCTTGATTATGGTCTCAATCAACTTTTCTGTTCACTGTATAAAAAAGCCACGTTAGCATTGCACTTATTTATATTGCCGGATGATTTTTTTAATCACATCATCAACGACAAGGTAACCGTATTGCCACTGATGCCGGTGACTATTTCACAAATGTTTGAAGATGGCATGAATCGTATACCTAATGCTGAGTTATTTGCCAATGTTAAAACAATCACCTCATCAGGTGGCAATGTAACTGCTAGGATGATCAGTGAATGTAAAAAGACTTTTGAAAATGCTGATTTTTATTCTATGCATGGTCTTACGGAAGCCTTTCGCTCTACTTATCTTGATCCGTCACAAGTTAAAATTCGTCCAGACTCTATTGGCAAACCAATCGCTGATGTTGAAATATATGTGCTCAATGAAGATGGCAAAGAGTGTGCAGTGCGGGAAGTCGGTGAAATGATCCACCGCGGTGGTTATATTTACAAAGGCTTTTGGAATGCGCCAGAGCAAAATGCCCAACGCTTCAAATCGGTTGAAATCCTAAAAGATGTTATTGAAATTGAAGGGCAACTCACCGATGAATTGGTTGTGGCAACAGGGGACTACGTTTACAAAGATGAAGAAGGGTACTTTTACTTTGTCTCAAGACACGATGACATGATCAAGACACGAGGTTTTAGGGTTTCTCCTTATGAAGTTGAATCTGTGGTTGCTAAGAATATCCCACAAATAGAGCAATGTGCGGTGTTTGGCATTGATAATGAGCTTATCGAAGAAGAAATTGTCATGGTTTATTCTTCGATGAGTGAAATATCTGAGCAAGAGATCATCTTTGAGCTGAAAAAGCACTTAGCGTCTTATATGATCCCTAGTCGAATACTCTATAAGAAGTCGTTACCTTTGGTACAATCAGATAAAAATAATATCAACAAAGAAGAATTAAAACTCGAACTCTCTGGCAGATAATAATTGAGGGAGGTTGCTGAAATCAGCCTTCCGTTAACCTAGCTAGTTTTGTTCACGAATGAGTGTAAGAAATATGTTTATCGGAAATAATATAAGTGTGATCACCCCTTGTATAAGTCAATGCTGCTTAGATGGAAATGATGTTTGTATGGGGTGTTATAGGTCATCAGCAGAGATCACTGATTGGGTCAACAAGTCTGAAGATGAAAAAATTGAAATAGTCATTAGATGTAAAAAAATGATAGCGCTGGAAGAAGCTAAAATGTAGTAGGAGGGTTAATTTAGTCAGCTAATTTATAGTCCACTTTGGGGCCGGTTGCGAGATTGAATTAACTGTAACAGAATTAGATGTAACAGCTCAAACTCGGCCAGACACTTTGAATTTATAGATTTAATCAAAGCTGACAGTCTAAAAAAAACCAACATAGTCGTCGTTCATTGTTTAACTTATAACGATCCCATTGTGCGCTAAGAAGAAGTTAAAAGTGACATTGTCATGACATCTGCTTTTCGCTACAAAGAAGACATCTAGTTAGATTGCAAAGGTTAAGAGTTGCAACAACCCCGACGTAATTTATCACCTAAAAGCAATCGGATTTATTCCCACTTTTTTGTGTCACTAAAGTCCTTTTTAGTTTAAATAAATCTACAATTAGGATGTTCAGGTCATATGCTGCAACAAACGAATATTGTGAAATCAACTGTTTAAGCCATGACAACTTAAGTTTGGACTATAACCACCAAACTTGGATTTCTGAGGCGCTTATTACACCACTAAAGCAGAACAAATCCATTGTTTAGGCATTTGTCTTGACTAACTAGTGCTTATATGTGGCATTAACTAACAATAATGAGTCAATCTTAAACTTGAGTATCTAGTTATGTGTTATAAAAAGAAATGTAGGCTAGGGTTAAACTAATTCTTATAAGTAGGATTAGATTTTGGTTTTATTATGACGAATACAACCACTCTACAACAAATAAAACAGTCCTTAATTAAAAGTGAAGAGCGCCTTGCATTAGTGATGGATGCAACCAAGGATGGTGTTTGGGATTGGAATATAATAACCGATGAAGAATTTTTTTCCCCACGTTGGTGCGAAATTATTGGCTATAGTCATAAAGATCCCGAGTTTATTCACAACTTTGAATCATGGAAATCAAGGATCCATCCGGATGATGTCGACATGGTAATGTTGATCTTAACTGACCATCTAAATAAAGGAACGGTCTACGATGTCGATTACCGCCACCTTCATAAGTCAGGTAAGTACCGCTGGCAAAACTCCAGGGGAAAGGCAGTTCGCGACAATCAAGGAAAGCCTTTTCGAATGGTTGGCTGTATTCGGGACATCACTAAACGTAAAGAAAAAGAGCAAGAACTTAACAATTTGCTCAAACAGCTAAAGATTCAACACGATGAAATTCATCACCTAGCCAATTATGATGAATTAACGGGGCTCCCTACGTTAAGATTAATGAAAGACCGTGTGAAAATGGCTCTACACAGAGCGAGACGTACACAAAATCATGTTGTAATTCTATTTATAGATCTGAATGGTTTTAAACAATTAAACGACCAATATGGACATATTTTTGGTGATCATTGCCTTAAGGTTATCAGTCAACGTATGTCTGATGAGATTAGGGCCGATGAGACTGTGGCGAGGATCGGTGGGGACGAGTTCTTGTTTGTTGGAACTTATCTGACTGATCACCAGGAAGCAAATGTACTGACAGAAAGGCTTTTAAACGCTATATCTAAACCAATTAGCTGGAATGATGAAATATTTAGTGTAACAGCTAGTGCGGGTATCGCAGTATTTCCAGAACATGGCGATGAACTAATGGAATTGCGCCATAAAGCTGATTTGGCAATGTATCGGGCGAAGAAAATAGGAAAGGGGTATATTGCCTTGAAAATTTGAGTTAGCTAGTTCAACAATCGTTAGTTAGATAATTCTTCATTCATACTTCGTTTGCTGCAGAAAAGTATAAGGGTAGTTCTACAAAATCTAATCGAATTTATCATGTTGATTAAAAGTGCTAATTTTTATTTAGTAGTGTTTAGCAACGTTTTAGTTTTATTGTTTAAGTGAAGAATGTGTATATAAAAATGCTACACGCATACAACAAACAAATTATGTAATTATTAGGGTTTTATGTGGTAACCAAATTCCAAGTCTGTTTTCGTAATGGTGATAGCAAAACAGAATTTTATCTTTCACCATGAATTAAGGAGAATGCTATGAGTGAAGGTACTGTTAAGTGGTTTAATGCAGATAAAGGTTTCGGACTTATAACTCCTGAGAACGGTGGTAAAGACCTGTTTATTCACCATTCGGAAATTCAAGTAGATGGAGGGGACGTGACGCTATATGACGGGCAAGCCGTTGAGTTCGAAATAGAAGAGGGGCAGAAAGGTCTATGTGCAACTAAAGTTCGTTCTTGTAAAATGTAAGCATTAATAAGTGACTAAACTAAAGTGTCATAAAAATATCACTATCACCGCTTTTTCATAATGGCAAAATCATATAGCCACTCTGTTAAAGTCTGCCGATGATTTGCATATTAAATAACAACTCACGGTAATTCTCCGCCCAATCTAGTGGTTTCTGACGAAAGTTGAGGACGGCCGTGTCCTAGGTCATCCAGCGCTGCAACGTGTTGATATAGGTCACTCTGGAAAAGCGTTCCCCACTGCCTTGGCTTTCACTAGGGTGGTGGGTGTATTTTCCAATAAGTAAAATACTATTAATCAGAGCATTAACCAGAGCTATTAGGAAAAGCAATAATTCAAATAATACTAGATATTTCCTCAGCTAGTTTTTCAATAAAATATATATCTTCTTTGTTAAATGCACTGTCTTTTAAATACTTAGAGCTGAAACTCAGTGTTCCCCATACTTTGCCATTTTTATAAATAGGGGAACTAATATAAGCTTCCAAAGGCATTAAATTATATAAAGGATGTTTGCAAAGCCCTGGTTCATCATTGAAATGGGTTAATGCTAAAGTTTTGCCATTTTGGAAGACTTCACGGCAATAGATATCGTTAAGTTGAAATACTTCGCCAGAGATAAATAAATCGTTCTCAGAGGTAACGGCGACAATCTTATAGAGGTTATTTTCAATTTGACTAATAACCCCCGAAGTTAATGATAGAATATCAAGTCCGGTAGATAGTATATTGTCATAAATATCATTGATATTTTGGCTAAGGATTCCAAGCGGCTGATTTCCAAATGATAAAGCTTCACCTTCCTTTATCGTATTCAAATATCTTTTATATAATTTTGAAAAATAGCCAGGATGTTTAAAACCAACGGCATGTGATGTTTCTGCTAAAGTTTTATGAATATCCTTTTTAATATATTCATGTGCCTTGGCTAACCGCATTTGGCGAATAAATAGACCTGCACTTACTCCGCTTTTCTTAGTCAATTTCCGCTGTAATGTGGAACGACTCATAAACAAATTAGCTGCTAAGACATTTACGTCAAAGTTACTATCACTCATATTTGCTATAACATTATTAGTAGCCTTGGTCATAAAACTTATATCAAGAGCGTGCTTATTCTCCTCAGTTAGGTGTGATAGACCAACATCTTTATGATGGATTCTGTACTTAGATAATTCCTGCAATACTTGTTTATACGGGGTAGAGTCAATCGATATTATAACTAGCGACTCAACTATTCCTTGAGCATCTTCGACTGGTATGATGGTTGATTGCAGCCATAGTAGGTTATGTTTCATATCAACCGTACGAGCTTCCTGTTTAACGACTTTATTCATTGTTATTGCCATCATTAAATCTTTTTTCATCGCGTCACGGAATGATTTTGAATAAAAATAAAATGGATAGGGTTTACCATAAAGTGCTGTAATATCATCAATGTTTTGCATTTCAATGCCTGCTTGATTGATATGTTGCAAGTTGAAATTGAGATCCAATAACGTGGTACTAATCGAAGATTTATCCAACCAGGAATTGCTCTCTATCTTTGACAAAGGTGACTGAGGAATCAAATGTATATTCGATGGGATGTTTTTATCGGATGAATTTATTTTAGAATTTTTATCTTTGATGTCAAAGATGTCAGAGATGTCAGAGATGTCAGAGATGTCAGAGATGTCAGAGATGTCAGAGATGTCATTATTTTTACGCATTGTTCAATGTCCGTATATATTTCCCATAAATTATATTTAAAAAAGAATTCAAGCAAATGAAACTATGGCTAACTGCATAACTACAAATGATGTTCAAAATTTTTAAAATCATCCTAGAAGTCCTTTTTAATAATTACTGGTAGCCCTTCCAAAAACATTAACAATCCTTTTTAGTTTTAGTTTTTATTAACTTAATATTAACAAAATAATAATCGATTAGGAGTATGTAAAGAAAAAATATCATTTTGACTACTTTATGAGGAAGGTTGACCCATATGTGCCATAAATTATAAACTGAATTTTAATTACTGATATAAAACTTTGTTAAGTGCGTTGTGCTTCATGGGACATTTCTTATTCATTATAGTACTTTAACAGTCTTCGGTGAAAATTTAGTACTTTATTTTTATGACATTAGATATGCTTTTTTTAGTCATTTCTGTTCACAATTGAGTCAAAGCATCGTATGACTTTGCTTAATAAATCATATTGACTAGTCTTTTTTTTTATAACTGAATCAGACTGGAAATTGGTATGAAACTCAAAACCAAAATATTGTCAATTGACGATAATCAGCAAAACCTTACCCTTATTGAAAAAGTATTATTTAACGATTTTGATATTGTTTCATCTGATGGTAATAGTTCAATCGTTGAACTGATATCAAAGGAACAGCCCCAAATTATACTCTTAGATATAAAACTCGAAGGTAAAAGTGGATATGACTTATGTCAGGAATTACGTAACTCGGATATAGGTGCTGAGATTATCGTAATTTTTATCTCAGCACTTTCTACTGTTGAAGATAAATTAACGGCATATACCTGTGGTGGCGATGATTATATAAACAAACCAGTCGATATTGTCGAATTAGCCCAAAAATTAAAAAGAGTGGAAAAGAGAATAAAGGAAAACGATTCCTTAAAAGAACGCATAACACAAGTCTCAGATGTTGCCTTTACTTCAATGAAACAGGCGAGTGAACTAGGTTTACTTATTGAATTTTTTAAAGCATCAATGGGTGTATCAATGCAAGAACCCTTGTTTCAAAAAATAACTGAATTTTTTAGTCATTTTGATATCAATTTTTCTGTAGAGTTTCGTGTTAATGAAAACCATTTCCAATACTCCCAAAATGTTGTCAGCGCACTAGAAATGGAAGTATTGTCAGTAGGTAGAAAGGCCAAAAAAATAATTACTTTTGGACAAAATATACTATTTAGTTCTCAATGGTGCTCAATTTTAGTCAAAAAGATACCTATGGATGATGAAGATTTCCTAGGAAGAATGAGAGATTATTTTGCCATTTTATTAGACATAATCGATAGTCGCTTAATGTTCATTGAAAGTGAACATAGCCGCTCCAATGAGAGAGAAAGAGCCTTAGATAGTCTAAATGAATCACTCGCTATAGATTTTTCTGAAATTAAAGCAAATGTTTTGTCGCAAGAAAAGGAGCTATTAGCATTATTGACTGAATTAACATCCAGCATGGATAAAAAAGCTATTTCCATGGGGTTATCACATGAACAAGAAACCGAATTAATTGGCTTATTTGAAGAAACGAAAGAACAGTTTCAAGATGCCATAGGGGTTTCTGTTCTGATTGATAATAAACTAGAAAATGTAAATCGCCTTTTGACTAAAATTCACTAACAGAATGGACTTAAAGCTATGAAAAATAGAGATTTAGGTGTGTTTTTAGTTGATGATAACCCGGCGAATACTCGATTATTGTCGACCATACTGGCACGAGAAGACGGTTTTAGTAATGTATTTTCATATAATGACTCAAGCCAAGCTTTAAAAGATTTTTATCTCATTAAACCACAGCTTATTTTACTTGATATGAAAATGCCTAAGCTAGATGGAATTGGATTTTTAAAAGAAATTTATCTAGAAATTAAAGCGGCTAATGTTGCGGTAATTGTATTGACAGCGAGTAACGATGAACATCAAAGGTTGGAGGCTTTAACGCTTGGCGCACATGATTATATCGAAAAACCTTTGTGTATTATGGAAACAATGCAAAGAATAAAAAACGTCATCAACCTCCAGTATCAACGTAAAGATCTAGTTGAACTAAGTCATACCCTTGATTCTGAATTAAAACAAAGCAATGAAACATTACAAAGTGTCAGTAATATCCTAAAAGTTTTATATAGCAAATCATCTGAATATGTCTTTGTGGTCGATAAAGATGGCTTTGTAGTCGAGTATAATGACAGCGCAAAAATTCAATTTCATCAGGACCTATTGGAAAAACAACGTATTAAAGATATTTTACAGCTGTCAAATGCTAACCTACAAGCAAAAGAATTAAGCATTAATGGTAAGAAGCACGGACAGGCTCCGACCATATTAGAAAATAGATATTCTCACTTGATGATTAATGGCGAACCACATTACATCTATATATTCAAAGATGTTTCTCAACGCATACAAGACCAAGAGAAATTAAAATTGCTTGCCGAAACTCATTACATTACCAAGCTACCTAATCGTAATCAATTGGATAAACAGGCAAAAAGAATTGCTAAAAACTTAGATCACAATGAAGAAATCACTTTTATTTTTATCTCTTTCTGTGAGAGTAATAAGATTTTACATTCATATGGGCCTAAAATCTTTCATCAAGGCCAGCTCGCTATTGCAAGCATGTTAAAAGATACTACTTTACATACCAATAGCAGTCTCATTCATTGGAGTTCCTACGATTTTTTAATGATTTGCTCTGTCGAAAGGATCACTGAACTTAACCTTGATATTGTTAATAAATTTGAACATGGTTTAAGTACCTCTGGCCTTACTTTACATCTTACACCTTCTGTTGGGTTTTATATTCAACCGATAATGACTCCTTCTATTCATTGGGGGGATTGCGTCAAGAATGCATCGGTAGCTGCCTATCAAAGCTTCATCAATGACACCGCTATCACCCAATTTGATGTGGTATTACAAACTAAATTAGCTGACAAAAAGCTCATTGAAAATAAGTTACCTGCCGCTGTAACAACCAATGCTTTTTATATGGTATACCAACCGATAATAGAGTTAAGTACCGGTAATATTACTGGTGCTGAAGCGTTGATCCGGTGGAACGATAGTGAATTAGGCATGGTACCCCCTGATACATTTATCCCTATAGCTGAGCAAACAGGCATGATTGTCGAGATAGGGGATTTTGTCATAAAAAGTGTCTTCTCAGATTACAGTCGGTTAAAAAAACAATACCCTAAGTTGGAAAAACTATCTCTTAATGTTGCACCTCCACAGTTAAACCAAAATTTCATTGAAAATGTAAAAAGCAACCTTATCAAGTGCCAAGTAAATGCTAGTGATTTCAAGCTTGAAATAACAGAAACCTCATTTTTAGATGATTTTGAACGAGTCAATCCAATTTTATGGCAATTAAAATCGCTTGGTTTCAGCTTAGCTATTGATGACTTTGGCACCGGGTATTCTTCATTAAGTTACTTACTCAACTTACCTATAGATACATTAAAAATTGACCGAGTTTTTATCGCGAGCATCTTTGAATCACCTAAGTGTCTGGTATTAGTTAAAAGTATTGTGTCTATGTGTAACTCTCTGGAATTAACGGTTGTGGCTGAAGGTATTGAGGATGACAAAACTAACTTACTACTAGCAGAATTGGGCATACAGTTAGCTCAAGGTTATTTTTATGGTAAGCCAGAAAAGTTAATGGTTAATAATCACAAACAAGAAAATATCTATCTAGCTTAATAGCTCTCAATAGGATTTTTAGAAATTATACAATTCATTAATATACCGGCTTAATCATGCATGATATTCAGATCAGTAATGAAGTGAGAACCAACGATTTTAAGTTAGTGTTTTTAGTCGACTCAGATCAAAATCACAATCAATATATCGCCAAAATGTTAGAAAGTATTAGCTATTTAGTGCAGAGCTTTAATTCAATTGAAGAGTTTAAAATCTTTTTGCTTGGTGATAATTATTTAAAAGCTGAAGCATTAATATTGGATATGGAAGTTATTGAACAGACTCCACATGCGATGGAATTTATTAACGAGCAAGTGATAAGTACTTTCCCAAATTTTCCCGTCGTTATTTTGTCCTCTAAAGATAACTTCATAGAACGTTTGAAAATTATCCGTTGGGGATATCATAGTTTTTTAAAAAAATATGCTGGATTAACCCAATTAAATGAATTATTTAATCGTTTAGGTATCGTTAAACCACAAAAACCTTATCGAGTTCTTGCTATAGATGACGAACGGGTCATCTTAAAGGCGCTAAAAAAATCGTTAACGTCAGTCGGAATGGAAGTTCGAACTTTAAGTCAACCATTGCTGGCCTTAAAGGCGATTGAAGAATTCGATCCTGATTTGTTATTGCTCGATGAATACATGCTCGATGTCACAGGATCTGAATTAGCTGCAACCTTACAACAGCATGAACAATATCTCTCCTTACCCATCTTATTTATCTCGAGTGAAGTGGATCCTAAGCATCAAATCTCGGCTATAAAAAAAGGAGGTTTAGGATTCTTAGTTAAACCTATCGAGTCTAATATCTTAATTTCAACTGTTACAGCAATCCTCAATAAAAATTGGAAAGAAAAAGCATTGATAAAAAAAATGAAATTTGATTTTAATGATCGTCAACGCGAGAGTATGGCGTTAAATCAGCATGCAGCGGTTAGCATCAGTGACCTAGATGGTAATATTACCTATATAAATAACAAATTTTGTCAAATCAGTGGCTATCTACAATCAGAATTATTGGGGAGAAACCATCGAATACTAAAATCTGGTTATCATCTAGCTCCGTTTTATTTAAGTTTGTGGCAGACCATCAATCGTGGTGAAATTTGGCATGGAACTATATGTAATAAAAATAAAAATGGTGAACCATCATGGTGGGAAACAACTATTGCTCCAATTTTAGATGATAATGGCCATCCTCACCAATACTTATCAATACGTACCGATATTAGTAAACTGAAGCAAAAAGAGAATGATTTATTATTACAAAATCAAATTCAACAATTAATAAGTAATACGGCATTTAACTTAATCGATTGTAAGACTGAAGAATTTGATAGCCTTATGATCAGTATTCTCCATGACTTAGCGGAGTTTAATGATATTGAACATGCATTTCTATGCAAATTTAAAGATGATAACAAGCAGCTGGAATTAGTTTATCAATGGTACGAGCCTAGTATTGAAGTACAGGCTTTAAAACTACAAAGTATTGATATTGCCTTTCGTCCATGGTGGCAGAAAGAACTCACCCTAAATGGGGTAATTAAAGTTGATAACATCAATAACTCTCCCGAGGATGAAATGCATTGGTTTAATCAACATCAGATCCGTTCTTTTCTCGCCGTTCCCATATCAAATAAAGAAAAAGTAATTGGTTTTATGGGGATGTGCAACTTATGTCAACCTCATAAATGGTTGTCATTTCAAGTGCAACTAATTTCGACAATGACCAGCATCATCAGTAATTCGTTATTGCAAGTTCAAACCCAGTTGCAGTTAAAAACAAATGAAAAACAGTTACTAGAAGCACAACAAATTGCAAAAATTGGACATTGGCAGCATAACGTAAAATTACATACCAGAGAGTGGTCAAAAG
>Ga0209292_1006980_pt1 | contig 10897 bp, 8 predicted proteins | sample GOMGulsemesocosm_2_FD_184634 | JGI IMG/M metagenome (GOLD analysis project Ga0209292, IMG submission 184634) | Methane-oxidizing microbial communities from mesocosms in the Gulf of Mexico - GOM9C Gulf of Mexico (SPAdes) (version 2) | ecosystem: Environmental > Aquatic > Marine > Cold seeps...
ACAGCTCGGATTTTCAAATATACATGCGGGTGAAATCATTGCATTTAAAGCCGAAGAAATTGAACATAAATATATTGAAGAAATTCAATCTATGGGTTTTGATTCAATTTCATTAGGTGAAATGATTGCTTTCAATGTCCATAGTATTGACACGGTTCAAATTAATCAGGTTCGTCAACTTGGATTTACCGATATAAATGCAGGTGAAATGCTCGCATTTAGTATTTTAGATATTAATAAATCATTTGTAGATAAAATGAAAAACTTTGGATTAACTGGAATTAATAAAAAAGAAATCTTACGGCTTAAGCAATACAAGATAGATAAAGCTGCAATAGATAAAATTAAAGCGTATGGTTTATATAACAAACAAGCTAATACTGTTATCGCTTTAACCATTTTAAAGCTGGATGAAAGTTTAATCAGAGAAATTAAATCTTTGAATATAGATAACTATTCAATAGCAGAGTTTTTTGAGTCAAGAACTGGGAAAAAACACAATTCATATAATGATATCGAAATGTTTAATGAATTAGCCAATGTTGTTTCAACGATTTACAGTCGTGAATTTTAAACTGACAACTTAGTGGCTACAATTAAACTGATACCTTCTCTACAATAATTAATCTTCAGTCACTTTATCGCAATTACATTATAACCTAGGGATTAAAAATGTATCACATAACTCGTTGATTCATCATCTTGGAGTGATGTATTCTAATGGCGAAAGGGTGATACAAAATCACAAAAAAGCTGTGCTTTGGTATCAAAAAGTGGCTGAGTAAGGATATAAAGTCAAGAAAAATAAGGTTTGTTAATTTTATAACATAATAAAACAAGAAATGATTAAATTAACATTAAGCTATCTACTTATTAAATTATGTTCATTTACGTTGTTAATGATTAAATCTCGTAACCATTGGTGTCCGGGATCTTGCTCAAAATGCTTATTCCATAGTAATACGTAAGCACCGGAATCAATATCAACTGGCATATCTAGTACACGTAATTTAAAACTGGTAACTAATTTTTTAGCATAGCGAGCAGGGGCGCATAAAATTAAATCGCTTTGTTCACATAAGCTCATTGCGCTAAGAAAATCAGGCATATCAATGGCAATGTCACGATGAAGCTGCTGTAAATTTAATACATCATCTAATAGCCATTGTTCCATACCGCCAAAAGATACTTGAATATGTCGATAGTTTAAAAAAGTTTTCAGATCCCATTGTACTTTAAGTGCAGGGTGATTTTCCCTTACTAAACATACAGAATGCTCTCGAATTAATTCAACATGGTTTAAATCGGATGGAATATCTTTTATATGAATTGGTGAGCGTTTATCCCATTCTCTACATGCTATTCCCATATCAATTTCACATTTTAGTAACGCATCAAGGCTGTTTGGATCCCAAGTTTTTGTTTTTAATCTTACATTTGGTGCTTGGCTCAATAAGTGAGGCATAAAAAATGGGAAGGTCAATGAATAAGCGGTATCCAATAAATGAATGTTAAATTGACGTTTGCTTAATGAAGGCGCAAAAGCGTTAGGGCGAGTCAGTTGTTCTAGCTGTTGTATTATTAAGTGCAATTGTGGCGCTAATTCAAGTGCACGAGGTGTTGCTTTTAAGCCTTGAGCGGTTCGTTCAAAAAGTTTATCGCCAAACATCTCTCTTAACCTAGCCAAGTGTTTACTTACGGCTGATTGACTTAAATGCATACGGTCAGCTGCTGCAGTCACATTAAGTTCTTCAAGTAAGATTTGTAATACTTTTAATAAATTTAAATCAAGTTTACTCATGGTTAAATTCCAAAATGGAATAATTGCAATGATGATAATTCATTTCTGCTCATATTTCTAATGTCATATACTGCATTTTATTATTCAAGGAGACATAAATGACAAACAGAAGTACATTATTACTGCTTATGATAATGGTTGTTTTTAGCCCATTGGCAATAGATATATATTTGCCTGCATTACCCCTGATGGCACAAGATTTTTCTGTAGATATTACTTACATGCAGTGGAGTATTTCGGTATTTATTTTATGTTTAGGTTTTGGTCAATTGTTAAGTGGTCCTTTATCTGACCGTTTTGGCAGGCGACCTATCGCTCTTGGGGGGGTTGTTATTTATGGCATATCTTCATTTTTACTAGCAAGCGTAAATAATATTGAAGCATTCATTATTTTTAGAATGACACAAGGTTTAGGTGCATGCGCAATTGTTGTTGCGGCATTTGCAAGTGTTAGAGATAGATACGACCCAATTAAAAGTGGTGTAATGTATAGTTATCTCAGCAGTATAATTTGTTGTGTTCCAGCTATAGCTCCTTTACTTGGCAGCATATTGACTGAGCAACTAGGATGGCGAAGTAACTTTTATATAATGGGAATTTATGCTGTGTTTGCCGGACTTGCTGTCTTTTTAGCTTTACCAGAAACGCGTCCTCATACTACCGTTCAGCATGCAAAGTTAATCACAATTAAGCGCTTTAAGCCCATTCTTGCACATCCTGTATTTTTATTTAATGCTCTGATAATTATGTTAACAATGGCGATTATTCTTACTTTTGTAACCAGTTCACCTGCTTGGATAATGGTGCATTTACAACAAAGCCAACAGACTTTTGTTTTTTGGTTTAGTTTAAATGCAATATTAAATATTGTGGCTTATGTGATTGCACCAAAAATATTAATTAAACTAGGGGTTAGAAATACAATCGGTTCAGGTATGATCATAGTGCTGTTCGCAGGCATGTTAATGCTTGCTTTAATTCAGTGGAACCACCCCGCAGGTTTTATGTTACCAGTGATGCTGAGTTCAATTGGAATTTCTTTACTTATTGGGACGTGTTCTGGTCAGGCTTTGTCTCCATTTGGTGATAATGCAGGTTCAGCGTCGGCATTATTAGGTTTTATCCAAATGAGTGGGGCGTCAATTTTAGTATTTTTGTTGCAATTACTACCACTGAGTATTCCGCAGCAATTTGCTTTGCTTGTCGCTGCTTTTGTTCCTGTGTATGTATTTTGGAAATTACCTAAAGTAAAAGATACCTTGTATAAGCTAACAGTCGAGCAAGCATAATCATAAATTAAAGAAAGCGACTAAAGTGATCAATTTTAGGCGCTTATTATATCAAGTTATGATTCAGTTTATATTTATATAAATAATTTCACCATCGAGCATGGTCATGAGAATTTTTGTTTGATTAATACGTGTTTGTTCGATCTCAAAAATATTTTGATCTAGAATGACTAAGTCAGCAAGTTTCCCCACTTCAATAGTACCAACCTTATTTTCTTGTCTCATCACATATGCGCCATTTATTGTATAGGCTTGGATTGCTTGTTTTAATGTCAGTTCTTGGGGATAGCGAGTAACAGCATTTTGCAAGCCTAAAAATGGATTAAATGGGCTTACACTCCAGTCGCTACTTAAGGTGATACGTGCACCAGCATCATATAATGACTTTATAGGCACTGCATTATCGGCTCTTGCAGCACCTATTAATGCTTCATTTTCATGCCAGTTTTCAGGGTTAGTAAAATCTCCTGCAACTTGTGCATCAGCAGTTACATTTAATTGTGAAAATCGAGCGTAATCTGCAGGGTCTACTATTTCTACATGAGTTATTCTATGACGACCTTCAGTAGAGCCTGCATTTTCAATCGCATTTAAGCTTTCGTGAATACCACGATCACCAATGGCATGAATATGGAAATCAAAACCCGTTGGCTCTAATGCTTTTATGTATTTTTCAACTCTAGATTGCGTGAAATAATTAAGGCCATTATTGCTTTGAGTAGCTAATAAATCAAACTCATAATCGTCATGCATGGCCGCTGTGGTATTGATCAAAATGCCATCAGAATAGAGTTTTATTTGATTAAACCTCAAAAAGCTATCAACTTCACTAGAATAGAGTGCTTTGAGGTTTTGTAACTGGCTATCATCATCAAGCTCAGGATATGCCCATAAACCAACTGCAACTCGTGCTGTTAATTTGTTATTTTCTTGTACTTTTAGCCATGTTAAATGGTCATCTCTTTGCCAAAAACTACGAGCATCACTGATAGATGTTATGCCATTTTTTGCAAGCTCAGGTAATGTATATTCAATTAAACCATCATAATCGGCTTGCATGCTCTTAGATGTGGGTGCCATAGCGAGATCCATCACTAGATTACCCGCGTTATCAATTAAAATACCATTAGGTTCTCCTGTTATTTCATCACGGCCAATGATGCCACCAATGGGATCTGGCGTATTTTTAGTAATACCTGCTTGTGATAATGCAGCAGAATTTACCCACATTGAATGCGATGTTTGCTCCATAATGATCACAGGCCGTTCGGATTCTGCTTGATTTATAATTTCTAATGGTGAAAGGTTTGATTCGATTAGTGAATAAATAGAATGGCCATACCCTATAAGCCAATTTGAATCAGGATTTTCATATGAAGCTTGTGCTATTTCTTCAATAAAATTTAATGCATTCAGCTCTTGTGTATCTAAACTGAACTGGGTATTTTGTGATCCAGATTCAATAGGATGAATATGTACATCATGAAATCCTGGCATCATCATTTTACCCTTTAAGTCAGTGATGTGTGTTGTGTTTCCAACAAAGCTTTCTACATCATCATCAGATCCAACAAAGATAATTTTATTATTTTTAATTGCAATCGCTTGTGCCCATTGCTGCGAGTCATTTAAAGTATATATAGCGCCATTTTTAAATATTTTTGTCGCAACTGTCTTCTTAGATTCATCTTCTTTTTTAGTTTCTGAGCTTGAACAGCCTGCGACTATTAAAATAGAAAATAAAACTGAGAAAATAATTTTAACTTTTAATTTTATAAGGGTTTTCATTGATACATCTCCAGCTCTGTAAGTTTTTCTCAGTATAAAGATTCATAGGTAACCAGAAGGTAACAGAGTATATAGACTTACTGATATAGTGTTCACATAGCGCAAGCTGCTATGCTAATTATGTTATTTATAAAGGATAGTTACCTTATTATGTTAGTTCTTTTTGTTGAAGATGAGAGAGACTTAGCACTATTAACCATAGAGTTTTTAGAGTTAGAAAATATAGAGTGTGATTATGCTGATAATGGTGAAATGGCGTTCAATCTCTTAGGTTTAAATACCTATGATGTGATCGTACTAGATGTAAATATGCCAAAAATGGACGGTTTTACCTTATGTGAAAAATTAAAAAACTCAGGAAGCAATACGCCTGTTATATTTTTGACAGCGCGAGATTCATTAAATGATAAATTAGCCGGTTTCGCTTTAGGTGCCGATGATTATTTGACAAAACCTTTTGATTTACCAGAATTGAGTGCACGAATTAAAGTTTTAGCACAGCGTAATAAACATAAAAGTAACCTTTTTGAATTAGATACTTTAACCGTTAATACGCAACAACATAAAGTCATGCGTGGCCAAACAGAAGTGCTATTAGCAAAAAGCCAATGGTTACTACTCAAGGCTTTAATGGCTCACAGCCCAAATATTGTTGATAGAACTACATTAGAAAGTACAATCTGGGCAGATCAAACTCCCAGTAAAGATATGCTTAAAACTCTCATATTTAGATTGAGAAGTATGATTGATTTACCTAATGAGAAACCTTTAATTCATACAATACGCGGTGCTGGTATTGTATTAAGGGTAACGAATAATGAATCGTAAACTCTCATTACAGCAATTTTTAGCTCGAAGATACATCGGTATTTTCAGCGCTATATTCTTCATTTTTAGTGTTGTGGTCAGTTTTATTAACCTCAATACGATGGATGATACAACTGAGTATTACATGCTTTATGAAGCACAAGTACTGAGTGAATATTATAAAAAAGAGGATATAATTTTAGAATTTGATTCTGGAATAAAAGAGTACTTTTGGGGATTTGAACAGCTACCTAATCAATATAAGCAGTTTTTGAAATCTAGTTCATTAACTAATAACTCAGTATCGCTTTTTGAAAGTGACATTGCTTATATTTATATTTTACCTTATAAACTAACTAATCAATTAGACAGTTTTTATGTGATTCATATTTTTGACAAGGATTCACAGCGTAATAGCGAATATGAACTGCGAGTACAATTGAGTATTTTATTTTTTATCGCTTTATTTTTCGTCATGTTTTATATCCATAGAACAAATAGACAAGTTTTAACTCAAGTTAATAGCTTAGATAATTGGTTGAAAACACTTAATATTGAAAATATACACTCTTCTCCTTTACCAAAAAATCTTACTTTTGAAGAACTCACAGATACAGCGACAGTAGTCAGTAATAGTTATATAGAACTGCGCGAGTTGAATTTACAAAAAGAGGCTTTATTGATCACAGAGCAAGAATTTTTGAGTACGCTTAGCCATGAATTAAGAACACCTATTGCCATTATTACAGCTGCCTGTGCTTTATTGGATAAAAGAAATGAATTAACAGAAAAAGATAAAAATGTTTTAACAAAGCTCAATAATGCTAATAACAATATGACACTGCTAACTGACACATTACTGCAGTTATGGCGCAAACAGCCTGTGTCAGATGCAGTTACTAAGGTTTCATTAGAAGAAATATTACTTCATGTTATTGAACAATCAGATCTTGATATTGTTATGTTTGAAATAACAAATATAAATAATAAACCTTTTGATTCCCAGCTAACCCTAATTTCAATAGTAATTAGCAACCTTTTACGAAATGCTTATCAATATATTGCTAATGGTAAAGTTGAAATTACGATAGATAAAGATATATGGGTTATATCAAATCATTTTGATAGTACTCAGCAAGTTAAAAATAACGAAAAGTTTGGCTTTGGTATTGGGTTATATTTAGTTGAAAAAATATGTATTCAAAATAACTGGTTGATACAAACGGATACGAAAGATTCAATTTTTAGTGTTAAAATTCAGTTTAGAACACAAACTATAATTTAATTATTTAGAATGATAGAGAGAAAATATTTTTGAAACGCCTTTTTTGGGAAATTTATAGCGTTATATTATTAAGCATTTTTGCTGTTTTACTGCTTTCATATACGGCGTTTAATTACCTTAATCAATATCGATATCAAACTCATCTACACGAAGTGATGTCTGGTACTGTTTATTTATTAAAAGCGGGTGTTAATAGGCAAGAAGGTGAAAATCAGCAGCGTTGGTTAACATTATCAGCTTCATTATTAAATGCGGATTTATCGATAAATACTTTAAAAAGTTCGCTTAAGAATCTAGATGAAAATGATTCTTTCATTTACAAAGAAAAGCTTAACTCAGAATTATTTGTACTGCAGAAAAAACTGAACAAAAAAAACACAGCATTAGAGTTTAGGTTTGAAGGTTTCACTGAGCAAATTGCAACAGCAACAGCATTTTTGTTGCTAAATGAAATTGGCCGTTATGATGTGAGTAAACGCCAAGCTGCTTTTGATAACATCAGTAAGATGTTTTCATATCCAGTATATCGCAGCTCCCGCCAAGATCTTGCGTTAGATAGTAGACAACTTGAACGCCTTGATCGGGGGGAAACGATTATTGATTGGGATAAGCAATACGGGCGTGGTTTATCTATCAATGTGTATGCACCCTGGGGCAGTACTTCAGATGTATTATTTATGGGGTCTATTGATTTCTTTGAACCTTACCCATTCCACATTGTTTTATCTTTTTTCATATTTGCATTATTTTTAATTGCACTGAGTGTATTTTTCATTATTAAGCATCTCACAGGTCAATTATATCGATTGCATGATAAAGTAGATGCTATTAGTCCAAATAATATTCTAGAGATAGAACAGTTAGCTGACAGTAATGCAATAGAGCAGTTAACACTGAAAGTACATAATATGGCTGAGCGTATTAATATTTTATTAGATGAAAAAGCATATATGATCAGAGCTGTTTCTCATGACTTAAGAACACCGATTGCTAAAATGCATTTTAGATTAGAAATGCTTTTAGATAATTTAGATGAAACACACCCTGTATTATTAGGATGTAACAAAGATTTAGATCAATTAAGTACTTTGATTGATGAATTACTTACTTACGAAAAACTCACTTTACAATCTAGCATTGACTTGTATCAAATTGATATTATTGAACTTGTTACCTATCAATTGCAAAGTTACAAATTGCTATACCCAAAACTGACAATAACAGTAATATCAAAATTACCAAAAGACTTTACAGTGGATGCTAATGAAGCGCTATTAAACCGACTACTAGATAACTTAGTTAGTAATGGTGCTCGCTATGCAGATTCAAAGTTAATAATTAGCCTTTCAATAGAAGGTGATAACTTTAAGCTACAAATTGATGATGATGGCAATGGACTTGATGATAAAACTATCTCCAAGTTATTTAGCCCTTTTTATAGAGCTGAAGGGAGTCGTAATAGTGAATATGGCGGTTATGGTTTAGGACTCGCAATTGTAAAACAAGTCGCTATGCAGCATAAAGCAAGTATTACAGCATGTAATAATGAGTTAGGGGGAGCACGCTTTACATTATTATTTCCCTTAAAATTAACAGCGCTAATTGAAGGTGAAAAATCATGCCTTTAATTAAAGCTATTACCACTAAATATTTAACTCATATTATTTTATTTATACTTTTGTTCTCCTCATCTTTGGTAAATGCAAATCCGCAAATAAAAGAACAAAAAACTAAACAACAAATTGAAAAATCAAAAAATAATAAAGATAGTGTAGATCAGTGGAGTGATTGGAACAGTCCAACTTTAGTTAAACCTAAATATGGTGTTGGAATACAAGGAGATATAGAGAATAAACTCAATCAGTTAGATAAAAGTAACCTTTTAGAGAACACAAATGGTGTACTTGTTAAAAAAAACAATAATAAAAAAGTGATAGATAAAATGAACAAACCTAAAAATATTAAGCAAATGATGGCAGAATTAAAAGCTATGGAAGCTGAATTAAAACAGGAGCTTAGTCATGAATCTGAATTTTAAAGCGATTAATCAATTTGTATGCTGCACTTTCTTGTTACTGCTAGCAACTCAAGTACTTAGTGATGAGAAAAGTGAAGTAGATAAGCTTTTCTCAAAAGGTATGGCACAATCTCAAAATGGTAATTGGATTGATGCAAAGAGCTCATTTGAGCTCTTATTGAAATTAAATGATCAATTACATCGTGCCAGAGTAGAGTTAGCAATCGTTTATTTGAACTTAAAAGATCATGAGTTAGCGATTGGCCAATTTGATAAAGTGTTATCTATAAGTGACCTACCAGATAATGTTCGTACAAATATTTCAGACCTAAAAATGCAAGCCTTAACAGCCCTAAATAAGAAATTAGTTAAACAAATAGAGCAAAACACTGCAAATATTAAAAACTCTTTTAAAGGCAATGCTGAAGTGGCTTTTGGATACGATGATAATGTGCGATTTAGCTTTGGAGACTATTTTTTAGAAGATGACCCTTATTATGATAGTTATATCATTGAATTAAATGATGGCACTATATTAGTCGTTTCAAATGATGGTTATGTTTATGATCTCGATGGTTATCCTTTATTTAAAAATGAGGGGCAATACGAAACAAGTAATGTTAAAAAAGGAAGCCAATTTAACGAGTTACGTTTAAACTTACAACATCAATATCATTTTGATTCAGTTGATAAAATCACCTGGAATAATTCACTGAGTTTAAAGAAGATCAACAATGTTGATTTGCAAAGTTACAGTAAATTTCAGATAAAGTTAGATTCTGAAATTAATTGGAAGTTAAATAAAGAGATAGAATTGAGCTCTTTAGCTCATTACAGACTATTGCAAAGAGATAGCCAAACGCAAGTTCAAACCTATGGTGTAGAAGCTAACATAGCTTACTTTAATAATTTAGGTAAGTGGCAATTAGGTTTTAACTGGATGGACAGAATTTATGAAGAATCTTATATTGAAAGAGATGCATACGCATATATATTTGATGAAGTGCATAGTAATACGCGTAATATATCCCTAGCATGGTCTAATCTTTTTTTTAATAATAAGCTGTTATTATTAGCTAAGTTTGATTATTTAGACACCAATGAGCAAACGCAATACCCTGATTTTAGTTACTATGACGAATATAGTAACTCTGATTATACAGGTATTAAATACTCAAGTGCGATCATATACTCTTTTACACCAGCTTTGAAACTATCACTAACAATGTTAAGTTTAACCTTAGATTTCTCGGACGATTACACCTACTCTGGTGCACAACAGGATAAGAGCAAAGCTTTTAAAGTTAAGTTAATATATAGCATTAACGATAGTTTTGATATTTTTGCTGCGTCAGAAAATACACAACGAGATTCAGATCAATATGATGGTATTCATAGTGATAAATCGTTGTTCAAGGCTGGTATTCGTTTGAATTTTTAGTGTGTTTTTACAAGCACAATTATGAAACAAATGTGCATATTTTATAAAGCTATTTTATCCGCTGAGTGATCGTGATACTAATGTAGACAATGTAGAGTTGATTATCTGAAATCATCAACAAATAGATATTTACGATAGGGATCAATATATGGCTATTCACCCAGAAGCAATCGACAATTTTCAAAGAGGTATCTTTAATGATAGCTACTTAGGTGTCGTTAATGTCAGTACAGGTACTTTATATTTGGCGCTTGCAGAGCGTAGAGATACTAATCCAATTTTACCAGAGCGTCATAGCATTGTTGATGGGCAGAAAAGAGCGCCATTACCAGGTTCTGGTGGGCATACTATACTAGCAAACTGGAATCATATTATTGCATTTCAAGTCAAAAAAGGGGTTGCACTAGGTGATGCCTTTGGTTTTTCACTGATAAAAAAAGGAGACGCTAAGTTTGAAATTGGTACTTTT
>Ga0209292_1006981_pt1 | contig 10896 bp, 7 predicted proteins | sample GOMGulsemesocosm_2_FD_184634 | JGI IMG/M metagenome (GOLD analysis project Ga0209292, IMG submission 184634) | Methane-oxidizing microbial communities from mesocosms in the Gulf of Mexico - GOM9C Gulf of Mexico (SPAdes) (version 2) | ecosystem: Environmental > Aquatic > Marine > Cold seeps...
TGAACGAGTTACTTTACTTTTTTGTACGGCCATTGACCTATACTCCTAATTACTTGCGCTTTAATTCAGATAAAGCTGCAAATGGGTTGGGCTGCTCATCAGCAGGCTCGATTTCACCAAAACTCATTTCATTGGGATTCACTGAACAATCCTCCTCTGAGTGCAAAGCAACCAGAGGTAAATTGATAATCACTTCATCTTCAATGAATGAAATCGGATTAACTTCGCCATTTGCGTCCAATTCAATGGGCTCATAAGCATCTGGCAGATCTTCGGCCTGAGAATCATTTTTCACAGGACTATATCTAAATTCGGTTTCACAAGCTTGCTTAAATATTCCGCCACAGCGCTGACATTCAAGGTTAACGGTTAGTGATACGCTACCCTGTATCACTATAAGACCTTGACTGTCTTTACTGAACGAAATTGATACCTCAGCATCACTTGGTTCACCTGCCGTTGCATCCGTAATACGTTTCAACAGACGAGCTTCAACACTAGTGTTAAAGTCCAATCTTTGTTGAGCGGTACGATAAGGATCAACAGTTACTGGTAGTTTTACCTTTTTCATAGGTTGCGGATAATATAGATTCATCATGTTAGAGTCAAAAGGAAAATGAAAAAAAATCAATTTTTCCTACAAAAATAGGTCACTTGTCGTTAAAATCACCAAATAATTAAATAATTGATGATAGATAAACCATGAGACCTAAACTGATCCTTGCTTCAACATCCCCATTCCGTAAACAGATCTTAGAAAAACTAAACTGCCCTTTCGACACCTTCAACCCAAAAGTCGATGAAACCGAAAAGCCAAACGAAACGGCTGAAATTCTTGTATCACGCCTAGCACTAGAAAAAGCTCAAGCTGCCAGTCGAGAGTATAGTAACTCAATATCTATCGGATCGGATCAGGTTTGTGTCATTAATAACAAAATAATAGGTAAACCAGGCAATTTTGAAACAGCTTTTGCACAATTATCTGCCGTTTCTGCACAAAATATAACTTTTTACACAGGGCTTTCTGTTGTAAATCAATGTACGGGTCGTACAGATACGATAGTTGAACGCTTCATTGTTCATTTTAGGACGTTAACTGACAGCCAAATTCGTTACTATCTTGAAACCGAAAAACCGTATAATTGTGCCGGAAGTTTTATGTGTGAAGGTCTTGGTATCGCATTATTTTCTAAATTAGAAGGCAAGGATCCAAATACTTTAATCGGATTACCACTCATTAGTTTAGTTGAAATTTTGCAAGAGCAAGGATACGACGTTTTAGCTGAATAGTTTTTTATAAGCGCATACAAATAAAAAAGCCCACATTAGATCAATGCGGGCTTTCGACATATGGCTTAATTATCGATTTATTAGCACTTTTTCAATTTTTCCAGTGCTCTTACTAGTGCCATATCGAGTGGCGCCTCAACTTCTTGTGTTTCTTCTGTGCCCGGATTAAAGAATTTTAAGCGTGCGGCATGTAAAAATAGACGTTTTAAGCCCAAACCGTTCATGTGTTTAGTAAAATCTTTATCGCCATATTTATCATCACAAGCAATTGGATGACCAGCATGTAAAGTATGTACACGAATTTGGTGTGTTCGACCAGTAATTGGACTCGCTTGTATCAATGTGCCGTGTTCATAGCGTTGAATGATTTTAAAACGAGTCTGAGATTGTTTACCTTCTTCATCAACACGTACAATACGTTCGCCCGAGCTTACTGTATTCTTTAACAACGGTGCATTCACCACTTTTGTACTACGTGGCCATGCGCCTGCAACAAGTGCTTGATAATCTTTTTGCATGGTTTTTAAACGTAATTGCTCATGTAGTGCTTTTAGCGTACTACGTTTTTTAGCAACTAATAGGCAACCTGACGTATCACGATCTAAACGATGCACCAATTCAAGATATCGACTATCAGGTCGGATAGCACGTAAACCTTCGATTAAACCAAAGCTTAACCCACTACCACCGTGAACAGCCATTCCAGATGGTTTGTTGATGACAATTAAGTAGTCATCTTCATAAATAATTTGAGATTCAAGCGCTCGTACCGAATCTAAATTTGCAGACGGTGAGATTGCTTCGGTTTCAGAAACACGCACTGGTGGCACACGAACAATATCTTCAGGCTGTAATTTATACTCAGGTTTAATTCTACCCTTGTTAACTCTCACCTCACCTTTACGTATGATGCGGTAAATCATACTTTTTGGCACACCTTTTAACTTGGTGCGTAAAAAGTTATCAATTCGCTGTCCTTGATAATCTTCAGTAATGGTTACAAATTCTACTTTCGGTGAAATTTTATCGGTCATAATTATTTTATTGTCTAGCTCAAAATGCGTATAAGTATCAATTTGAAAAGAATTTCTAAATTGAATGGAAAGTTAACTTGCTATATTAATGCAGGCAGTGGGATAATACCCTCTGTACTGCTAAAAAAATACAGCCAAGAATGATAATGGCTTTAGTATATCTGCTATTGGGGTAAATAATCATTTATTTATACCAATAATTTCAGAATAACCAGGATGCTGTTATTCTTGCTGCGGATTTTTAGCATACATTTTGTATATAAGGTGTACGTTGATAGGGAGTTTCATTTATCCAGCTGGATACCACCTCCCACAATTCAACTTCTATATAAGACACCTTTTCGAATGCAATTATACACGTTAGTTATCGATGGAATCTAATAAGTGCAGAAATAATCGTAAGACACTTAATCACAATTAGAGCATCTAACAGCGCCTTAATTTAAACAGCCGAGAGGTTGATTATCTACAGACACAAGGCCTGATGTACGTCTAACTAATTTATCCAAGCATGAAAATTAATTTATAAGTAACATAACAAAATGAAAAGAATGTTAATTAATGCAACTCAAAAAGAAGAGTTGCGCGTTGCGCTAGTTGATGGGCAACGCCTTTATGATCTAGATATTGAAAGCCCTGGCCATGAACAAAAGAAAGCGAATATCTATAAAGGTAAAATTACCCGTGTAGAACCAAGCTTAGAAGCTGCTTTTGTTGATTACGGTGCAGACCGCCACGGTTTCCTTCCTCTTAAAGAAATCTCTCGCACTTACTTCAAACAAGGTACTGGTAAGCAACGTGGACGTCCAAGCATTAAAGATGTTGTTGCAGAAGGTACAGAAGTAATTGTTCAGATCGAAAAAGAAGAACGTGGTAACAAAGGTGCTGCATTAACAACCTTCATCAGTTTAGCTGGTAGTTATCTTGTTCTGATGCCAAACAATCCTCGTGCAGGCGGTATTTCACGTCGTATCGAAGGTGATGAGCGTACTGAACTCAAATCTGCGCTTGCTACGTTAGAATTACCAGAAGGCATGGGACTCATTGTTCGTACTGCTGGCGTAGGTAAATCTGCAGAAGAGCTAGATTGGGACCTTAAAGTACTTTTAAATCACTGGCAAGCGATTCAAGATAGCGCAAAAGATCGACAAGGTACTTTCTTAATACATCAAGAAAGTAACGTGATAGCGCGTGCTATTCGTGATTATCTTCGTCGAGATATTGGTGAAATACTCATTGATCATCCAAAAGCATTTGAAGAAGCTAAAAGCCGCATCAAATTAATACGCCCGGACTTTATCGACCGTATTAAATTGTATCAAGGTGATGTGCCTTTATTCAATCACTACCAAATTGAAACTCAAATCGAATCAGCTTTTCAACGCGAAGTTCGTCTACCTTCAGGCGGTTCAATTGTTATTGACCCAACTGAAGCATTAACATCAATTGATATTAACTCTGCACGTGCAACACGCGGTGGTGATATTGAAGAAACGGCATTAAATACTAACTTAGAAGCCGCAGATGAAGTTGCTCGTCAACTACGCCTACGAGATCTTGGTGGCCTTGTTGTTATCGATTTTATCGATATGGGCCCAGTTAAAAACCAACGTGAAGTTGAAAACTGTTTACGTGACGCAGTACGACAAGATCGAGCACGAATTCAATTAGGTCGTATCTCTCGATTTGGTCTAATGGAAATGTCTCGTCAACGTATCCGTCCTTCTCTGGGTGAGTCAAGTACGCATGTTTGCCCTCGCTGTAATGGTCAAGGTACGATCCGTGATAATGAATCTTTAGCACTGTCTATTCTACGTTTAATCGAAGAAGAGTCTCTAAAAGAGAATACAAATCACATCGTAGCGCAAGTACCTGTTCCAGTTGCTGCTTACCTATTAAATGAAAAACGTAACTCAATCCTACGTTTAGAGAAACGTTATAAAGTTAAAAGCTTTATCATTCCAAATGAGAACTTACAAACACCTCATTTTGAAGTTTCTCGTGTTAAAGCTGATGACGATAACTCAGAATTATCGAGCACTGAACTGACACAATCACGTGAATTCACTCGTTATGAACCAAAAGTAAATAACGAAACAGTTCAACCTCTTGTGAAGCAAATTAACACACTTGAAGAGAAAACAAGTAAACCAACTCAAGCAGTTAAAAAAGTAACGCAAAGTGCAAAACCTAAAGCATCTACTCAAGCTAAAGCAGTGAAGCCTGTAGTAGAAAAAGAATCTGTATTTAGCCGTATTGGTAAAGCAATTTCAGAGTTCTTCAGTAACGACGAAAAAGTTGTCGTAAAAGAGACAGTTAAAGAAACACCTAAAAAGACGGTAACAGAAAAAACATCGAACAACCGTCATAATGATGAGCCTCGTAAACCACGTACTCGTCGAAATCGTAAACCTCGAACTCCTGATAATGTTGAGAACAAACAACAAGACGCTAATAAAAAAGTCAATGTTGAACCTAAACAGCATAAGAAGTTAGATGAAAAACAAAAAACTCACAATCAAGAAAAGTTGCCTACACAGACTAAAAATGCGAAAGAGGAAAGCAGCTCACAAAATCAAGCTGTTTTAGCCGAACGTCGCCAACGCCGAAATATGCGTAAAAAAGTACGTGTTAACAATGAACAAAAAGTATCTGCAGAATTAGAACAAGCACCTGCAACAGCTAATGTTTCAAAGACGTCCAAGTCTGATGTAAATACGCAATCGGCTAAACGCACTCGTCGCGGCCCTAAAAATGCTAAAACTAACGATGTAGCAAAAGCTGAAACAGCTAAGTCTGTTACAACTGAAGTAACTAAGCCTGTAACGACTGAAGCAGCTAAACCTGTAACAGCTGAAGTAGCTAAGCCTGTAACGGCTGAAGTAGCTAAGCCTGTAACGGCTGAAGTAGCTAAGCCTGTAACAGCTGAAGTAGCTAAGCCTGTAACAGCTGAAGTAGCTAAGCCTGTAACAGCTGAAGTAGCTAAGCCTGTAACAGCTGCAGTAGCTAAACCTGTAACGGCTGAAGTGACTAAACCTGTAACGGCTGCAGTAGCTAAACCTGTAACGGCTGAAGTGACTAAACCTGTAACGGCTGAAGTAACTAAGCCTGTAACGGCTGAAGTGACTAAACCTGTAACGGCTGAAGTAACTAAACCTGTAACGGCTGAAGTAACTAAACCTGTAACGGCTGCAGTAACTAAACCTGTAACGGCTGAAGTAACTAAACCTGTAACGGCTGAAGTAACTAAACCTGTAACGGCTGAAGTAACTAAACCTGTAACGGCTGAAGTAACTAAACCTGTAACGGCTGAAGTAACTAAACCTGTAACGGCTGCAGTAACTAAACCTGTTATGCATACAGCTGCAGCAGCTAAACCTGCCCCCGTAACAGCTGAAGCTATTCTTACTGTTACACCGACAGCGAAAGCATCTGCTAGCCGTGTAAAGATTGAAACTAAATCTGTAACACGTCAAATGCACACAGCACCAGCAGCTCGTCCAGGTGCAGCTCCAGTTGTGACTAATACAGCTGTTACTGTTGAGGAAGCACCTTCTGAAATTGAAGTAGTAGCTCCTTTTGAGATTGAAGCACCAACTCCTCTTGATGTTGATGTACCTTTTGAGATTGAAGCACCAACTCCTCTTGATGTTGATGTACCTTTTGAGATTGAAGCACCAGCTCCTCTTGATGTTGATGTACCTTTTGAGATTGAAGCACCAGCTCCTCTTGGGATTGACGAACCTTTTGCCTATCAACCTATTGAAGTTATCTCTTTACCTGCATTACAAGCACAAGGGACAACTTCAAAGAAAACTAACTTCACAGTTAAGATGGCAACACCTCAGAAAGTTTCACCTTCAACAATTAATTTTGTTGCTAAAGTAGGTGTAGTACAGCGCTCATCAATTGATGTTGCAGCTGGACCTGCTGGTAGCCAATTTGCTTCTTCACAGAGTAAATCGCCAACCACATTAGCTAAATAAAAATAACAATTAGCTAAATTTAAAAGCCGCATAAAATGCGGCTTTTTTAGTACTATTTTTAAACACAGGTCATGTCAAATTGACATAACTCTGTTACTTTTATTCATTAATGACAACTCGGTAACTTATAATTTATGTTTGAATTTCCAAAATATTCCATAGCATCAGTAAAAAATGATGTCTTGTCTGGCTTAACCGTCGCACTCGCACTTGTGCCTGAAGCTGTTGCATTTGCTTTTGTTGCAGGTGTTGAACCGCTGGTCGGCTTATATGCAGCATTTATGGTCGGTTTAATCACAGCCATTTTTGGCGGCCGTCCAGGTATGATCTCTGGTGCTACGGGTGCGATGGCAGTTGTAATGGTATCGCTTGTAGCTGACAATGGCGTACAATATTTATTTGCGGCCGTTGTGCTTGCCGGTTTATTGCAAGTACTTGCAGGTGTATTCAAGCTCGGTAAGTTTATTCGGATCGTACCACACCCAGTAATGATGGGGTTTGTGAATGGTCTAGCTATCGTCATTTTCTTAGCGCAATTAGGTCAATTCAAATTCATTGACACTAATGGTGATCTAGCTTGGTTACAAGGCTCACAGCTTTATATCATGTTAGGTCTTGTTGCCCTTACAATGGCTATTATTCATTTCCTACCGAAACTAACAAAAGCAGTACCTTCTTCACTTGTTGCGATTGTAACAGTGACGCTAATTGTTTATTACATGGGACTAGATACGCGTACAGTTGTTGATTTTGTTCGTTCAATGACAGGCGATGATAATGCGACTATTTCAGGTTCATTACCAAGCTTTAGTATTCCAAGTGTGCCGTTTACACTAGAAACTCTCTATATAATCTTACCTTATTCATTAATTCTTGCTGCAGTTGGTCTTATTGAATCATTATTAACATTAACCGTTATTGATGAGATGACTGGTACACGTGGTAAAGGTAACCGAGAATGTGTTGCACAGGGTGCCTCAAACATCGTTAACGGTTTCTTTGGTGCTATGGGTGGTTGTGCTATGATTGGCCAATCAATGATCAACATCAACTCTGGTGGTCGCGGTCGTTTATCTGGTATCACGGCTGCAATATCACTATTACTCTTTATCCTATTCTTCTCATCACTTATCGAGGTAATTCCACTAGCTGCACTTGTGGGTGTAATGTTCATGGTTGTGATTGGTACATTTGAATGGGCAACTTTCCGTGTAATACGTAAAATCCCAAAGGCAGATACATTTGTAATTGTCCTTGTTACGGTTGTTACTGTATTTACTGATCTAGCTGTTGCTGTGATCATCGGTGTTATTGTGTCTGCATTACGTTTTGCTTGGGAACATGCCGCACATATCAATGCAGAAAAATCTATCGAAGAATCTGGTAGTAAAGTATACAAAGTGAATGGTCCATTATTCTTTGGTTCTGTTAGCCATTTCTTAGAGTTATTTGATGCATCTGCAGATCCACAAGATATAATTATCGACTTTGCTAACTCACGCGTATGTGACCACTCAGCAATTGAAGCTATCGATACACTGGCTGAACGTTATATTGCAGAAGGTAAAGTATTACACTTACGCCATCTTTCATTAGAATGTAAGCAACTAATGAAACGTGCTGGTGATATGATCGAGGTTAATTTAATTGAAGACCCTGAATACCATATCGCATCAGATAAGCTAGGCGGATAAGCTCTTACCATTACTGCCCTACTTCTTTTATTACGTTGTAGGGTAATAATATATCTGTAACTGTAATGAACATTCGTTTATAACAGGCATAAAAAAACCGGCATTGGCCGGTTTTTTATTATCAGATTAAACTCTAATCTTTTGAAATAGTTTCAACTTTCGCTTTCAACTTCTGACCTGGTTTAAAAGTCACAACGCGACGAGCTGTAATTGGTATATCTTCACCTGTTTTAGGATTACGACCAGGTCGTTCACCTTTATCACGAAGGTCAAAATTACCAAATCCAGATATTTTGACCTGTTCGTTAACTTCTAAAGATAAGCGAATTTCTTCAAAGAAAGCTTCTACCATTTCTTTAGATTCACGTTTACTCAGACCAACGTCGTTAAATAAAGTTTCAGCAATATCAGCTTTGGTTAGTGCCATAAATTAATCCCTCAAGGATGCATTGAATTCAGATGAGATAGCTTCCACAACATTATTTACTGCTTCAGATATTTCTTTTTCTTCCAAGGTGCGTGAGATATCTTGTAAGGTTAAGCTGATTGCTAGGCTCTTATGACCTTCTGCAACACCTGTACCTTGGTATACATCAAACAAGTTTATGCCAACTAACTGATTCCCGCCAACTTTTTTGATGAAGTTGAGAACATCACCAGCGTTAACGTCGTCTTTAACAATCATAGCAATGTCACGACGGTTCGAAGTAAACTTAGAAACTTCAACAGCTTGCGGCAATTTACGAGATGTTAATGTAGCCAGTTCAATCTCAAGAATAATCGTTGAACCATTTAGGCCTAACTTCTTCTCTAGTGAAGGATGGATAGTACCAATATGACCAACAGAACGATCACCACAGAAGATTTCAGCACTTTGACCAGGATGTAATCCAGGATGACTTGCACGTTTAAGTACAAATTCATCAGTGTTACATGTTTGATCTAATAATGCGTCTAAATCGCCTTTAAGATCAAAATAGTCAACAGACTTACTCTCTTGATTCCACGATTCAGCATTTGCTGTACCCGCGATGATTGCACCAAGCATTGGCACTTGAAGCACGCCATTTTCAACTGATTCATCTTTAATAAAAGTAAGACCAGTTTCAAATAAACGAATACGTTGTTGCTGACGTTTTTGGTTAGCTACAACAGCTTCTACCAAACCTGTAAACATACTTACACGCATTACTGACATCTCAATCGAAATTGGATGTGGTAATACAAGGTGGTCTGCTTCAGGGTGTAATAATAACTGACGTTTTGGGTCAACAAAGCTATATGTAATTGCTTCTTGGAAACCACGGTCAACCATTAAATCACGAATGCGGCGAACAGGTAATGTTGCTTCATTATGATCTGTCATCTTCAATGGAGCAACAGGTGCAACATTTGGGATGTTGTTGTAACCAAATACACGTGCTACTTCTTCAATTAAATCTACTTCAACTTCGATATCGAAGCGGAAAGATGGAGAAGAAACTGTCCATGTATCATTTTCAAACGTAGGTGATAAACCTAAGCTGTTTAAAATATCAGTTACTTTCGCATCTTCAACATGGAAACCAATTACTTTATCTAATTGATGACGACGTAAGTTAATTGGCGCATGTACCGGTAATGCAGACTCAGTAGTCACATCAACAATAGGAGCGACTTCACCACCACAGATTTCAACTATCAACTGTGTTGCACGTTCCATCGCTTGATACTGAAGCTCTGAATCAACACCACGTTCAAAACGATGTGAAGAATCAGTATGCAGACCGTATGCGCGAGCGCGACCAGTAATCGCCAGCGGGCTAAAGAATGCAGATTCAAGTAAAATAGAGTTTGTTGCAGTCGTTACGCCCGTTTTTTCACCACCGAAGATACCAGCCATTGCGATCGCACCGCTATCATCTGCAATAACAAGTGTATTGTCATTTAGCTTAACTTCATTACCGTCAAGTAGTGTTAATTTTTCATCTTGGTTTGCAAGACGAACATTAATACCACCTGTTAGAGTAGCTAAGTCAAATGCATGCATTGGTTGACCTAGTTCTAACAATACGTAGTTTGTTACGTCAACGATTGGATCAATTGAACGAGTACCACAACGACGTAGACGCTCTACCATCCATAAAGGTGTTTTCGCTGTCACATCTAGGTTACTGATCACACGACCAAGGTAACGAGGACACAGCGCTGTCGCGTCTACAGAAACACTTACCGTTTCAGAACTTGTTTCCGCTGCGTTAGTCCATTCAGGTGCCGTTACAGCAATGTTGTTTAAAACACCGACTTCACGAGCAATACCTGCGATACTTAAACAATCAGCACGGTTAGGTGTTAGATCAACTTCGATCGTAACATCATCAAGACCAAGGAATTCGCGAATGCAAGTACCAGGTACTGCATCAGCGGGTAATTCAATGATACCGTCAGCTGATTCAGCCATGCCCATTTCAGACTCAGAACAAAGCATACCGTGTGATGGTTGACCACGTAGTTTTGCTTTTTTAATTTTGAAATCGCCTGGTAATACAGCACCAACCGTTGCAACCGCAACTTTTAGCCCTGCACGGCAGTTAGCTGCACCACATACGATGTCGATTAGCTCTTCTGCACCTATATCAATTTTAGTTACTTGTAATTTATCTGCATCTGGATGCTGACCACATTCAACAACGTGACCCACAACAATACCAGTAAAATTACCCGCAACAGCATCAATACCGTCTACTTCTAGGCCAGCCATCGTTATTTGATGAGCTAGCTCTTCGTTTGTAAGACCTGGTTTAACCCAAGTTTGTAACCATTCATTACTGAATTTCATTATTGAGTCCTATCTTATTTAAACTGCTTGAGGAAACGTAAATCATTTTCGAAAAATGAACGTAAATCGTTAAC
>Ga0209292_1006984_pt1 | contig 10894 bp, 9 predicted proteins | sample GOMGulsemesocosm_2_FD_184634 | JGI IMG/M metagenome (GOLD analysis project Ga0209292, IMG submission 184634) | Methane-oxidizing microbial communities from mesocosms in the Gulf of Mexico - GOM9C Gulf of Mexico (SPAdes) (version 2) | ecosystem: Environmental > Aquatic > Marine > Cold seeps...
AAGGGCTTGACGTATTTCCACTGATTCGATGGCCCGCAATCGATCAGTGTGTCTTGCAGGCGGTAGCAAATAAAAGAAGTATTAATACCAAAGTTAAAGCGTCCGACGCGATGGGCGTCAAGGTCGCGGTAGGTGAAAGTGTCGATAATAGCCATAAGAAACTCTTGTAAATACAACCGGTAAAACAGCGATATGTAGGGATTTAATAATTGGAAGGCACAATAGCAAAAACCTCAGTCACTGCCATTGATCAAAACTGGCAGTACACTTGCCAAAAGTACGTCGTTAGTAGACTGAGGGGGTTCGTTCTGTTTAGCGCTTCGTTAACTCAGGTCGCCCCACAAATATTGCATGAGACTAATCGCCGTGAGCGGCGCTGTTTCAGTGCGAAAGACTCTTGGTCCGAGAGTCAACGATTGGAAGTCGTATCTTGCGCTAGCCTCTATTTCAAGCTCAGAGAGGCCGCCCTCGGGGCCGATCGCTAGCGCCACAGTGTTAGGCGCTGAGGTATGGCTTAGGCTCACTTCCGAGCGATGGTGTAATACAAAGCGCTGTTCTTCAGTAACCGTCGGCAGCCATTGATCAATACTCACAGGTGCAGACAATTGCGGAAGTCGATTGCGCTGACATTGCTCACAGCTTGAGATCAAAATCTGTTGCCAGTGCAGTTGCTTTTTTTCCAATCTTGGGCCGGTGAGTTTTACTTCTGTGCGTTCGGTGAACAGTGGGGTAATCTGAGTGACCCCCAATTCGGTGGCTTTCTGCAGAACGTGATCGAATCTCTCGCCCCGAGAAATCCCTATACCGAGATGTATTGATAGAGGCGATTGTCTATCAATTGGTGAAAACTCTCCGAGTTCGACACTGACCACTTTTTTTCCAACGGCCGTGATTGCGGCTGAGTATTCTCCACCGTTCCCATCAAACAAGATGAGTTCGCGGCCAATTTGCATGCGCAGAACTTTACCTAGATGGCGCGACGCATTTTCATCCAGATCAACGCTGCTCTGGCCCGATAATGATTGGTGGGAATAAATTCTTGGGATACGCATACGGAGGACCGCTGTTTAAAAAAAGCTCTGCAGAAACGTGATGATCTACAGAGCTTTTGTTGATGTCGTGTAGCTTCAAGGGGTTAGGAGTCTAGCCCCAAATTTTTGACGATGGCCGCAGTGGGATCGACTTGATTCATGGTGTAAAAATGGAGACCGGGAGCGCCATTTTCTAACAAGGTCTCACACAGCTCTGAGACGAGATCTAAACCAAAGGCCTTGACGCTGTCAGTATCATCGCCATAGCTTTCTAAACGCTTGCGTAACCAGCGTGGAATGTCTGCACCACAGTTATCACTGAAACGAAACAAGCTCTTATAATTAAGAATTGGCATGATTCCAGGGTAAATAGGTTTATCGATGCCGGCCTTCTCACACTGATCGAGAAAGTAAAAATAGGCGTCAGGGCTATAAAAGTACTGCGTTAAGGCACTGTCGGCACCGGCGTCGAATTTACCTTTGAGGTAGCGAATATCGTCGTCGTAGCTGGTGGCCTCGGGGTGAATCTCGGGATAAGCAGCGACTTCAAGCTGAAACTGATCGCCAAAATTCTTACGGATAAAGGCAACCAATTGGTTGGCGTAAACCATTTGAAAGGCGCCGCCCATACCAGAAGGCATATCACCACGCAGCGCGACAATACGATCGACGCCAGCATCTTTATATTCTTGCAGTAGCGCGATCATTGTCGTTTCGTCATCACCACCAAAAGATAAGTGAGGTGCAACTGAAGCGCCACCGTTCTTAAACTCTTTAATGATATCTTTGGTGTTGTCTCGGGTTGAGCCACCAGCACCATAAGTTACCGAAAAGAATTCGGGGTTGAGCTTTTGCAGCTCATCACGCACGCCAAGCAGCTTGATTTTTCCATCTTCAGTTTTCGGTGGGAAAAACTCAAAGCTTAAACGCAAATTGTCATTAGACATAACATAACTCTCTTGATACGAGATTGGGCCTAACACGCAGTGTAGTCGGTATTAGGCCCAAGACTATCTCGATGTCGAACTACTTGATAGTTTGACTTAGTACTTGTAGCTTTCTGGCTTAAACGGGCCTTCAACACTAACGCTGATGTAGTCTGCTTGAGTTTTGGTCATGCGAGTAATTACGCCGCCAAAGCCCTCGACCATATCTTGTGCCACTTCTTCGTCAAGTTTCTTTGGCAAGATTTTGACGTAAATCTCGTCAGATTTCTCGGCTTCCATCATCTCGGCGAATTTGCGCTCATAAAGATAAATTTGCGCCAGTACTTGGTTGGCAAAAGAGCCATCCATAATGCGCGAGGGGTGGCCTGTCGCGTTGCCCAAGTTCACCAGACGGCCTTCAGACAATAGAATCAAATGATCGTTGCTGCTCTTGTCGCGGTAAATTTTGTGAACCTGAGGTTTTACTTCATCCCACTCATAATTTTCACGCATAAACGCGGTATCGATTTCGTTATCGAAGTGACCGATGTTACAAACAACCGCTCCGTTTTTAAGTGTTTGCAACATGGCAGAATCACAAACATTGATGTTGCCGGTGGTGGTCACGACCAAGTCGGTGGTGCCAAGAACGATGGTGTTAATATCAGCCGCTTCGCCGGTATTGATGCCGTCGTTATACGGCGATACAACTTCAAAGCCGTCCATGCAGGCCTGCATCGCACAGATAGGATCGATTTCGGATACTTTTACAATCATGCCTTCTTGACGCAAAGAGGCCGCAGAACCCTTACCAACATCGCCATAACCAATGACCAGCGCTTTTTTTCCGGCTAGCAGGTGATCGGTGCCGCGCTTGATGGCATCGTTTAGCGAGTGACGGCAGCCGTACTTGTTGTCGTTTTTCGATTTGGTAACTGCGTCGTTGACGTTGATGGCAGGAACCTTGAGCTCGCCCTTTTCCATCATTTCTAATAGACGGTGAACGCCGGTAGTGGTCTCTTCAGAAATACCGTGAATCGCGGCCAACATTTCTGGGAATTTGTTGTGGACCATTTCGGTCAAATCACCACCGTCATCGAGAATCATGTTGGCATTCCAAACTTGATCGCCATCTTTCTCGGTTTTGATAGTCTGCTCGATACACCACAAGAATTCTTCTTCGGTTTCGCCCTTCCAAGCGAATACAGGGATACCGGCAGCGGCAATGGCAGCGGCAGCGTGGTCCTGAGTAGAGAAAATGTTACACGATGACCAACGAACCTCAGCGCCCAGTTCAATCAAAGTCTCGATCAACACAGCAGTTTGAATGGTCATGTGAATGCAGCCCATGATGCGAGCATCGGCTAAAGGCTGTGATTTTTTGTACTTGCGACGCAGGGCCATCAGTGCCGGCATTTCGCCTTCGGCAATATCAATTTCTTTGCGACCCCAGATGGCCAGTTTTTCAAATTCTTCTTGAGAGTAGTTAGCAATTTTGTAATCGGTAAAGCTCATGGTGAGACTCCAAACAATAAGTGGGTAAATGCAGACCTTTAATGAAGGTCTGCACTGTTAATACAATACGAAGATTTAGGCGAGTGCGGCTTTAAGCGCGTCGACTTTATCGGTTTTTTCCCAGGTGAAAGCGGTGAAAGTGTCTGATTTTTCTACACCGTTTTCGATCCAAGTGTATGTGTGTTCAAACGGATCACGACCAAAGTGACCGTAGGCGGCGGTCAGCTGATACATCGGGTGCAGCAGATCCAAAGTCTTGGTGATCGCGTAGGGGCGCAGGTCGAAGGTCTTGCGGATCGCCTCGATTAACTGAGCATCGCTGACGCTGCCAGTGCCAAAGGTGTTGATTGAGATGGAGGTCGGTTCAGCAACACCAATCGCGTAGGAGACCTGCACTTCACAGCGATCGGCCAAGCCTGCAGCAACCACGTTTTTAGCCACGTAACGGCCAGCGTAAGCGGCTGAGCGATCGACTTTTGAAGGATCTTTACCAGAGAAGGCGCCGCCACCGTGACGAGCCATACCGCCGTAAGTATCAACAATGATCTTACGACCGGTGACACCGGCGTCACCCACAGGGCCGCCAATCACAAAGTTACCGGTTGGGTTAATATGGAACTGAGTCTCAGCGTGTAGCAGCTCTGCTGGCAATACGTGTTTGACGATATTTTCCATGACGGCAATTTTTAGATCTTCTTGACTGATCTCTGGGTCATGCTGAGTCGACAATACCACGGCATCAATAGCGACTGGCTTGCCATTGTCATAACGCATGGTGACCTGACTTTTTGCGTCTGGGCGCAACCAAGCGAGAACGTTATCTTTGCGCAACTGCGCCTGACGCTCAACCAAGCGGTGGGAGTAGTACAGAGGCGCAGGCATCAACGATGGAGTTTCGTTGGTGGCGTAGCCAAACATCAGGCCTTGGTCGCCAGCGCCCTGATCTTCAGGCTTGGCGCGATCAACACCTTGATTGATGTCGACTGACTGTTTGCCAATGGCGTTGAGTACCGCGCAGGTGGCGCCGTCGTAGCCAACATCAGAGCTGTTGTATCCGATGCCGATGATGACATCGCGAATGATGTTCTCAAGATCGACATAGCAAGATGTCGTCAATTCACCGGCGACGATGGCCATGCCGGTTTTGACCAAGGTCTCGACTGCGACACGTGCGTATTTGTCGCGAGCGATGATAGCATCGAGTACCGCATCAGAAATTTGATCGGCCATTTTGTCTGGGTGGCCTTCCGAAACAGACTCGGAAGTAAAGACGGAATATTCAGACATGAATTACATGCTCCTTAAGTAAATACGCCGCTACAGCGGCTGAAAAAACTGACGTACTTGAATTTGAAAGCCGTTGCGCAGAGCAATGTACTGACTCTGGCCTTCGTTGAGGCCCGCTTGCTGGGCCCAGCTAGAAAAATCGTCGGGCTCAAAGCCCAGCCACATATCACCGCAGGCTTCACGAGCCCACTGTTGATCATGATGGCAAAGATCGGCCACTAATAAGCAGCCTTCGGGTGTTAAAAGTCGGCTAACGTCGTCAAAAATCTGTGCAGGTGACGGCACATGGTGCAATACCATGTTGATGACGACGCAATTAACCTTCAGCGATTGCTGCGCGGCACTGCTGGTATCGCCGTGGATAAACTCAATATTACTCAAATTCGACTGTTGAGCTGCATGTCGAGCTTTGTTGAGCATCGACTTAGAGTTGTCCAAGGCGATGACCCGTTCGAAATGATGGGAAAGAGTGGTCAAAAACTCACCATCACCAGGTCCCACCTCGAGTGCAGTAGATTTATCGCGCAGTGGTGTTTGTCTGAGCATGTCTGCGACGCCATCGGCATAGGCCGAAAAGCTGGCAATGAGCTCTTGTTGCTGGCGAAATTTGGCGGTGTTATCTGCAAAGAAAGCCTGAGATGCACTCGAGCGTTCGCGCTGTATGTCGCTCAGCCGAGACTGCACATCTTGCGGTAATGACTGCCGATCTAAGGTTGCAAACAGGCTGCTTTGAAAGCTGTGCAAACTATCGTCAGAGGCGGGGAGTTGGCGGCGATAGAAAATCGAATTGCCTTCTCGACGTGTTGCCACCAATCCGGCATTGGCTAAAACCTTGAGGTGGTGGCTCATACCCGATTGCTTGATAGCGAAGATACGGCTCAGTTCCATCACCCCAAAGGAGTCTCGCGCCAATAAGCGCAGAATTTCTAGACGCAAAGAATCACCCGCAGCCTTAAGGGTGGCGGCTAAGTTTTGCGTTACTGAAACTGGATCCATTGTGGATAACATCTGAGACATGCTGGGCAGTCTAGCAGGGGAATCCATCTATATCAAAAAATTTTGATATAGATGGATAGGACGTCAAGAAACTGGAGTGGGTGACTTTTCGGTCAGTTTGCTCTCTCGGAAGTTTTGTGGCGAGCAGCCCTGTTGTTTACGAAAGGCCCGCCGAAAGTTGGCGGTATCTTGATAGTCGAGTAGGGCGGCGATCGACTCGACGGATAAATTAGAGTGCTCTAAGTAACTTGTTGCCCACTGATGAGTGGTTGCAGACTTAAGCCGGCGATAACTTGTCCCCTCGTTCATTAAGCGCCGATTAAGGGTGCGCTCGGAGACATGCAACTGATCGGCGATCTGTGCAAGCCTAGGTAAGGGCGGCTCTCGAGTATTGAGAAAGGCGAGTAGGTGCTGTGTATAGGGCGCTTGATCCTGCGAGCGCAACGCTTCGATACTCTGTGCAAGTTTGTACTGGCTTTGCGTCCAGAGGTATTGATTGTGGAAGGGAGAGGGTTGATCTAACGTCTCCCGCGGCAGCTCTATCGTCATTTGCGGTGAGTTATAGTGTATAGGACTGTGAAATAGACTCGAATATTGTTGGGCGTAGTCGGGTTTAGCGTAGGGGACTCGGTATGCGGCGTTGGTGAGGGGAGTACCTGTTAGCATCTCGACATATTGTTGAAACAGCAAGATGGCCGACTCTAGGTGGAAGCGCTCGGTATCGCGCAAAGAGTTTAGGAACTTAATGCCGATGGCAATACCCGCTAAGTTCGAATTAACCTCAATACGTATGTAGGTCGCGTGCAGGCGAGTAAATGATTCCAGAGCTTGAAAGCCCTCTCTTAGGGTCGGAGCTGCTGCTGCAGCGTTACCGACCTCTCCTAAAACGAAAATATTGGCGCGCTGACCAATCAGCAGTCCGAGTTGTTCGCCTTTGGGGCTTTGGCGCGCATTGAGCAGTAGCTGAACAAAATCATTCATAGCGATATCCTGTCCAAGGCACAGCCGCTGTCGATCGAGTGGGGTATTGGCAAAATACTGATCGTCGTTTAGGCCGAGCTCATCCAAAGCTTGTAAAACAAACAGCGCATAGCTGGGGCCGATACTATTTTGAATCATGGATTTCCGCCAAATCAATCAATATGGCGAATAATGACACCTGTGTGGCGAGAGATACACTGATTCAGCTAGGTTTTTTCAGTCAATCTTGCGATCGACTTAATGCAAGCAGAGAGCCCTATTCCATGACAGTTCAAGCAATGAACAAAAGAGCCTTAGAGGCCGCAATGCACTATATGGGGGAGTTTGGTTGGCCAACCTTACTACTGGCGCTGGTCGTCTGTGGGGGCTATATGGCTACACCGCTGTTAGTGTTTCAAGGTTGGCTGGGATTAGGCGGAGGCGCTCTAGTGATGGCGCTGTGTACCTACGCGAGCTACACCGTTATGCACGATGCTGTGCACGGAGCGATTGCCGGTAGATACAGGTCTGTTCGATGGCTGAATAGTGTTTTAGGTTACCTAGCTGGCTTCATTTTGGGGATGCCTTTTACCGCCCATCGACACGAGCACATCACTCATCATCGTCATACCAATGATGCTCAATTGGATCCCGATCATCAAATTTCCAGCATGACTCGATCTGCGTGGCACGCAATTACCTGCAGTTGGGAGTTGGTGGTGGGTAATTTGACCTACTATCGCCACAGCAGGTGGCAGAAGGCTTCACTGAAAGAAAGAGCCACGCTTTTTCTGGAGTTGTTTGTCGCGCTTGGCGCTAGGTTTGCGTTGATGGCGCAAGACTTCTGGCTGGAGGGGCTGGTATTGTTTGTTCTAGGCCCCTGTATTGGCCTTGTCTGTTTGATTTACCTGTTCGCCTATATTGTTCATCATCCGCATCAACAAACTGGGCGCTATGTGGACACCTCGACCATTGAGTTGGCGGGAATCTGGGGTGGCGCAATCACTTGGCTGTGGCTGTTTCAAAACTATCATTCGATTCATCACCTATTCCCCAAGGTACCCTTCTATCGCTATCGAGCGCTATACAGTGAGATTGAGCCTATTATGCGGGCGCAAGGGGCACCTATTTATCGTCTCTCTTGGAATGGCTTAGAGCTAAGCGAGACGAGAAGTAAAGCATCGAATCCTGCGATATAACACTGAAATTACTCTACCCTAATGCTCTTCCACGACTGACCGTATTAAGCGGCCAGTCGTGCGAACTGGCGATTCACGAGCCATCATCTCTGTTTATTCTCTTCCCGGTACCTTAGCTCAATAGCACCTATTGAAGGTCTTCTCTGCGCAAAAGTCTAAATCTGTTTCTTGTTTCAAAAATCAAGACTTGCACTTTTTATGAGCAGTGCTACATTTGTAGCAAGGTGCTAAAAATGTAGCACTGAGCTGTTTTCTTCTTTACCAATGATAGGACAGTCCCATGGTTGAACATCTCGCAAATTTATTGAGTCGCAGAGAGCGCCAAATCGTCGATATCCTTTTTAGTCAGGGCGAGGTGTCTGCCCAGCAAGTGCAGCAAGCGATGGAAGACGCTCCGTCTTATTCAACCGTTCGCGCCTTGCTCGCTCGCTTAGTCGAGAAAAATGTGGTTGGCCGAAAACAAGACGGCGCCAAGTATTTGTATTTTGTATTAACCGATAAGGCCGAAGCCAGCGAAGGCGCGCTACAACGTGTAGTGAAAACTTTCTTCGAAGGCTCGGCGGCAAAGGCAGTTAACGCGCTACTGGGCACAGCAAACAAATCGCTGACTGAGGCTGAAATCGCCGATATTGAATCGCTGATTGAGCAAGCCAAGCAACGTGATGAAAAGTCATAATTTGTTGAGATTAACGGTATAGGCAGCATCCACTAAGGATTAAAAAATTCACCATTGATTTTTTTGAGTTTCTTGTTAGACGGGAGTGGAATTTGAGATGACACCTTTAGCAGTGTGTATTCAATTAATTATCAAGCCGCTAATAATAATCGCTTTGGGGGCGTTGCAATATCTTGGCTCTAAGAGTTTTTCTGCCTCTGCGCGTCATGCCAATCTTTTAATCGTCATGCTGTTGCTGCCCGTAGCTGCGGCCGTCGGGTTTATTGTCGAGGCTCCTGTGACCATTGCGCTTCCTAGTTGGGGCGTCACGCAGCAGTGGTTAACGACGCCGTCGGGTTTGATTTCCGCGGGCGGATACATGTTAGGGGTGTTTTGGGGTGTGTTTTATTTACTGCTAGGCATTTTGGAATTGCATTTCAAAAGGGTGGATAAACAGCTCCCTTCGTATTCAGGCCTACAACTTGAGATAGACAGGCTTACCCATTTAACCGGCATAAAAAAACCCGTCAAGCTGATTCTCTCTGAGGTTGATAATACCATCGCGTCCTGGGGTTGGTTGAATGCCAAGATTCAATTGCCGGTTTCAGCTATCGAATGGGATTGCGCAGAACGTCAACTGATCTTGTTGCACGAGCTGGGGCATGTCGCCCGTCGAGATTGGGTTTTGTTGATCATCGGCAAACTCGTATCCCTTTTGTTTTGGTTCTTACCGCCGGTCTGGTGGCTTCAAAAAATGCTCTCGGAAATGTCTGAGCGGGCTAGTGATGATTGGGTGATTCAAGTGAGTGGTCGCGATGGCGACTACGCAAAGCTATTATTGTCTCTTGAAAAACAGCTGTCAGATTTACCGGTTTCACACTTGTGGGCACACTCAAATTTCTCTCGAATCAAAGCGCTGCTTGAACGCTACGCTGACCATGAAATTCGCATAGCCCCGAGTCAATGGGGGCTATCTTCGATACTCGCGCTGCTGGTCTTGTTACCTTTGACGGCCGTTGGTTTTCGCGATGAAATTAGCGAGCAAAATACGGTAACGTCGAACTACGTCATTTCTGAATTCCTTTCGCTTCTTAGCCAAAAAGATCAATCATCGGCTAAAGATTTATCACCGCCATTTCAAGCGCTTGCGCAGTCGGAACAATCGATTCCTAAACCTGTTTATATTGAGACACTCAGTGTCCTAGATAATCCCGTGATGACTTCGTCTCCGATGGAGCAGCTAGATTTAGTGGTGGGTTCGTCTTCAATCAATACCATTGCCAGGGTCGAAAAATTCAATAGAGAGCAAGTCGAGCCTGTGCAGCCAAATGTTCAAGTAAAGGGGTTTCTGCCGGTGAGAATGATGACGCCGATTTATCCCCGACGAGCCATCGCCCGAGGTATTGAAGGGCGCGTAAAAGTGCAATTTACCATCGGTGTTGATGGCGTTCCCTTCGAGCCATCGATTGTGTTCTCTCAACCCAAAGGAGTATTTGATAAATCGGTATTCAAAGCGCTCAAACAAAGTCGATTTAGACCCATGACCATTAACGGCGCAGCAACGGAGGTTAAAGGCGTCAGCGAAGAGTTTGTTTTCAAATTAGGTGACGCCGATGAGGTGTCGCCACCATCAAAACGTGTTCCCTTAGCGGTCACACAGATCGCGTTGACTGACTAGCTAACTAGTTCTTTCTTTTTTCATTAAGGAGGGTGTCTATGGACATCGCAGCTACCGTTCGGCCTGAAATTATGTTTTTGAGAAACCTCTCGTGTGCTGGATTAATGACTTTTGGATTGTTGTACTTTATGCATCTGTTGATCGATACGGGCGTGATTGATGATCCGGTCGACATCGCACCGATCGCACCGATCATTGCGGTAAAACATGTTATCGAAGAAATTAAAAAGGAACCCAAGCCAAAAAGACCTCTGGAGACGCTTGACCCACCGCCCGTCGCGCCCAGGCAGATTGAGGACTACCGGCCCGAAACCGGCGACTTCGGCGATGGCTTAGACTATCAGCCACCTAAAGACATCACTGGAGGAGGCATCAACATCAGTGCCGGCGGTATCATTCAACAAGTGATGGTGCCGCCGACCTACCCTTCCCGCGCACTTGCTAAAGGGATAGAGGGCTACGTTGATGTGCGGTTTGAAGTGACTGCGATGGGCAGTACGCAGCAGGTGACCGTATTGCGATCAGAACCCGCGGGTGTATTTGATCGATCAGCTGTTCGCGCCGTTAAACGCTGGAAGTATCTGCCAGACGAAGAGCGGACACAGGCCGAAACCTTACAGGAGCGAATTCGTTTTTTGATAGAACAG
>Ga0209292_1006989_pt1 | contig 10890 bp, 10 predicted proteins | sample GOMGulsemesocosm_2_FD_184634 | JGI IMG/M metagenome (GOLD analysis project Ga0209292, IMG submission 184634) | Methane-oxidizing microbial communities from mesocosms in the Gulf of Mexico - GOM9C Gulf of Mexico (SPAdes) (version 2) | ecosystem: Environmental > Aquatic > Marine > Cold seeps...
GTTAGTCATTTCAGCTCACACCTATTCCATTTTTATTCATATGAGCCAACATAAACTGACCATGATTGTGCCCCCTTTCAGCCGCCTTTTCATACCAGTAATATGCTTTTTTTAGGTCTTTATCACGCCCAAGTCCTAAAAAATAAAGCTCCCCCATTAGCGTCATTGCGTTGGGGTTTCTTTCAATAATTGATTTTCCACACCAATAAAAAGCCTTGTCATAATCCACAGCAGCATTGTAATCACCATACATATATTGATAACAATATGAATGTGTCATCTGTTGGTGTAGCGTGACTTCAAGCTGTGTATTTGTGTTGGACACACTTTCGCAACCACTCAACATCAATAACCCTAATAATAAAGTCCGTTTTAAAATTATATTCATGATATCCCTATCTTTGTTACTCTCTATTTAGCGGCATAAAAGTACGCATTGTAATGCTAAGTCTTCTAGCGATAATTGCTTACCTTCCCGTGATAAATTATTTTTATTAAACTCACCCTCTTCAGGAGAAGTCAGTAACCTCGGCGTAATTAACAAGATAAGTTCACTGCGTTGTTTCTTATCTGAGATCGATTTAAATAAATTCCCCAAAAAAGGAATATCGCTCAAGAAAGGTACTTTAGTTTGATCATCACTGATGGTTTCTCGGATCAATCCGCCAACCGCAATTGTGTGATTATCTTTGACAATAATGGTGCCTTCGAGCCTGGCTGTATTAATCGTATCGATAGATAGCACCTTAATTTCACCTTGAGCGTTAACTAAACTTACATGCGCACCCGCTTGTCTAATACTGGAGTTTTCTTGTTTTATATTGAGTGTAATAGAACCATCTAACATATTAATAAAAGGCGTTATTTCAATACTGTTACCCACCTCTTCTATTTCTGTCAGAGGAATAATTCCACTGCTACTTGCCGTAATACCATTCGTTGTCGTTGTCGTTTCAGAAGATTCATAACCTTTAACAAGTAGCTGTTCTTCACCCACAAACAACTTAGATGGTCGATTATTTGATGCAAGAATCATTGGCGTTGACAGCACATTTACTTTCTTGTTTTTTTGTAACAACTCAATGTTTGCTTTAAGATAATTGTTCATATATTCAAAAATAAATGAACCACTGTTTGTGAGTGGGTTATTCCCAATCAATATCGGTGCTTGGCTTTTTCCTTGGATGGATACACCATTAATGTCAAAGTTAAATACCGAGCTAAAGTTATCGTCGACAAGTACATCAAGGATCTTCATTTCAAGAAGTACCTGAGGCACAGGCCTATCTAACTCTTTTATTAATTTACCTATTTGTTCAAGAGCCCTTCGATCCCCCGTGCGAATAAGCACCAAGTTGTGCTCCTCAGCAACAGTGACATAGATAGGTTCTTGCTGATCAAATAGCTGTTGAACCTGACTTGCCGAAATAACATTATTACCTAAACCATTTGTTTTAAGTGAGGATAATTGGTCGATACTGAGTTCACCTGAAATAGTATTTTTAGAAGACGAAGTACCTTCTCCATCTGATTGGCCTTCGATACCACGCCCTGTAGAAAACTGTTCTCCGGAATTACTTCGTTTAACTCGCTCTCCGTATAAATTTCCAATCGCATCGGCAGCAAGGTTCACGTTTAAATTATTAAGGTTAAATACCTTGGTTTCTTCATCTCTATGGATCACTAAATCCTGCGCGTACTCTTCGTTTGTCATAATACGATATGTTTCTGTCAAATCCTCTTTTCGATACCACAAATTATTTACACGGCAAATTGTTTCAATTGCATGTTTAACACTGACATGACGTAAAAACACCGTCACTTCAACTTCTTTAGCGCCCGGTGTTATCACAATATTCACATCCGACAACTCAGATATGATCCGAACAGCATCGATTAACGCCGCCCCTTTAAACTCTAACTCTTCCAATATTTGTTCATCATTTGGTGCTGCGGATTTAGCTGGACACGTGAAAATAAACAGTGTTAAAACGAACGTCATTACCCCGGTATATAATTTTTTCATCATCATATTCATTATCTCACCACAATTAAATCGCCGAGCGTGCCGACTTCGACAATCACATTGAGCCGACTGATTTTTTTTATTTTTAACACTTGTTTAGGCAAGGTGGGATTAAATCCAATTTCATCGCCAATTCTAACCATATGAACACCATGTCCGCCTATATCAAGCAAGGCTAAAGGTTCTTCAATATTTTTCTTAAAGACCACGCCTTTTAAAGTCAATTTTGGTAATGACATAGAGAATTCACTATTTTTAAAATCGTATCCAGCATAGGATGTGTCTTGTGCTACTGATTTTTCAGGTTCTGTTAATTTGGCTAATGATTTAGTCATCGAAAAAGGATCTCTAACACCATCAAGAAAAGCGTTAATATTTGCTGTAAATCGTGCAGTATTCGGTTTTAAATGCCTTTGAATTTCAGGTTCGGCGAGATCTCTGTTGGACATTTTATCTTTAAGTATTGAATTATGATCTTCTATAATCTGAAGTAATCCCGTCACTTGTTCTTTTGCTGTTTCACCATGTGAATGAGCACTCCAAAACAATCCTAAGATAACAACCAAATAAACCCATAACTTGTAGGTAAACAAAGTGGATATTATGGCATTCATACTAGGTCGATGCCCCCATCATGGCTTTGAAAAAGCCGATATAAACCGTCATCACCATACCGCCAATCAACAAAATGGAAGCTGGTTCAACAAGATTTGCCATTGTCTTGCTTAATGCCTTCAGGCCTTCTTCATAAAAACAGCCCGCTTCAAACATGATTTCAACCAAGCCACCCGTTCTTTCCCCCACGGATGCGAGTTGTGAGATGAGCGGATCTATATAAGGTGACGTTAGACTTGAACCTAGATCTCGTCCAATAAGTACATTGTCTGTCGCTTTTTTAATTTCTAACGCAATGACTGAGTTTGGAATAAGTTTCTCTACAATTTTTAGTGCTTCAACCAGTGTTAAACCACTTTGTAATAGCATCGATAAACCCCAACCAATTTGTGACATAGCGCCAACTCGGACTACTTTGCCAAACACAGGAGTCATAAGGACTATTTGATCGGTAATATATCGACCTTTTACCTTTGTTCTTATGTAATGAAGTAATGCAAAACCTGCCGCGACACCTAAGATTATGAACAAGCCATAGGCATTAATGAAGTTAGAAATATCAATTAATCGTTGTGTATCAGGCGGGAGTTTTTTACCCGAATTTTCAAAAATTTTGGCAAACTTTGGGATCACAGTTGCAACGAGAAAATACCCCATAAATACCGCTATCAGCATGGTTATTCCAGGATATAACATGGCGGCCATCATCTGACGTTTCATCTCGGCTTTACGACCCAGATCATCCGCGACCCGTCCCATTACAACATCCAGCTCACCTGTGGCTTCAGCACTCCGGATCATATGTTCTGACATACTAGGAAATACACCCGCTTGGGCAATACCATCTGAAAAACTACCACCGCTTTTAATGTTATTGCTGATATCGGTGACAATTAACCCAATTTTTCCGCCCATGATATTCGCGACCATGTCTAAACTTTCAGTGAGCGCGAGACCAGAACGGAGCATTAAAGCCATTTGTCTAAAAAAGAATATTTTCTTATTGCTTGATACAATACCGACTTGTGCCAAGAGTTTACTTAACTCACCTTTAACGCCTGCATCCACTTTTGTTTCTGCATCATGGGTGACTTCTAATCCAAATAGCCCAAGTTGGCGTAACTGTGCATTTACATCACGTTTATCCTCGGCTTCAAGTGTACCAAACTGCTCATTTCCTTGTTTATCAAGTGCGACATAATTAAATAATGGCATTAGTTAATCGCCTCTTCACGACCTAAAGACAAACGCTCAAATTCAGCAATGCTTGTATGTCCTGCTCGTATTTTTTCTCGGCAATCATCCGCTAAACTCACAAAATCAGTAGCATTATCGAGAATTTCTTTTTCAGTCGCACCATTACCAATCACTTGCGCTAAATGATCGTCAACCCACAGAGTTTCAAACAAGGCTATTCGCCCTTTGTAACCACTGTCATGACAGTTCGAACAACCCTTCGCTTGATAAACCGTCCCCTCAGCAAAATTCACGTCATCAGCCTTAGTTTCATCCATTTTGTTTTCATTAACATAGCCATTCTGCTCATAAGTTAGGCGTAATAACTTTCGATCATCGTCAGAAAGTTCAACTGATACTTTACAAAAAGCGCATAATCGACGCACCAAACGCTGAGCAATAATACTGACTAACGTTGAACCGATTAAAAATGGTTCTGCGCCAATATCGACCAAGCGACTAACGGTTGAAACAGCGGAATTGGTATGCAAGGTTGAAAATACCATGTGACCAGTCAATGCGGCTTTCATGGCAATCCCCGCCGTTTCACCATCTCGAATTTCCCCGACCATGATCACATCAGGGTCATGGCGTAGAAATGATCTTAACGCACTGGAAAATGATACTTTCGAGCTGACTTGAACCTGAGAAATGCCTTCCATCACATATTCAATAGGGTCTTCAACAGTCAGCACATTGATATCGTTACTGGCAATTTGCTGTAGCGCAGAATACAAGGTCGTTGATTTACCCGAACCCGTTGGACCCGTGATTAAAATCATGCCATGAGGGCGTTTGATGACGTCTGAAAATCGTGCTAAAGCCCGTTCAGAGAACCCTATTTTCTTCAACGATAATGCTTCACTGTCAGAGCCTAATAAACGTAACGTCGCCCTTTCTCCAAACTTAACAGGTACGGTTGCGGCACGAATGTCAAAAGCAATATTATTATCTAATTCATAAGCCATCCCGCCATCCTGCGGCATACGTTGTTCTGAAATATCCATACCTGCAAGTACTTTCATACGACTCATGAGAGCTGCGCCTTGCTCTGCACTAAAAATCTGTGCGTAAGGCTGTAAGCAGCCGTCAATTCTAAATCGAATATGGAATGTTTCTTTTGCAGGTTCAAAATGTATATCCGAGGTACGGTACAAATAGGCTTCACGGATCATCTCATCCAAACTAATAACAGGATCAAACTCAGGTGGTTCCTCATCGTTTGTCGCTTGTGTAACCCGAATAACGAGTTGCTGTAATAAATTCGGATCCGTCATACAGATTTCTATATCTGGCGGAAGTAATCTTTGTACCTGAGATAACCCCGCTCTATCTTCAGGATTATCCACCAGCAATAATGCGGTCTCGTCGATAGGCATTAATGGAATAACTAATCGACGCTCAATAATTGAAGGCGATATTTTTCTTAGTAATTGTGGATCGACACGTATTTCATCATTAGTCAAAAATCGAATACCTTGCGTTTGTGCATAGGCCCGGTATAGATCGGCAATAGGGAATCGTAATTTATAACTTAACAAATACAACAAATCGACACGTTCTCGTCTTGCTGCAAGTTTGTATTTCGCAATCTCAGTTTCATCTAACATGCCAGTTTGAATACCCGCATTGATTAATACGTTATCTCTGATCATTTAGTTATATCCCTTTAATAGTTGATTAACTAACTCATTAAACGCATGCGGTTTTCGGGCAAGTCTAACGCCTTGATCTCGCGGGATTAACTTTTCTTTCACCCGCAATGCCAGCGCATAATCGTGAGTTTGATTACCTAATGCACGACCCGACTCCATGACAGAATAAATTTGTTCCGGTTTATGATTTCTGATCAAGTTAGATACAGCTGAATTTACAATGAGGATTTCATTAACAGGTACACGCCCTGTCGCGTTATCAGGGCGTACTAAGGTTTGTGTGACCACGGCTCGAAGTACCATTGATAATTGTTGACGCACCCCCGACTGTTCCTCTCCTGGAAACGAGCCAACTAAACGGTCAATAGCACCTATCGCATCATTGGTGTGTAACGTAGAAAAAACTAAATGACCCGTTTCAGCCGCCATTAACGCTGCGTTCATGGTTTCGAGATCTCGCATTTCACCGAGTAAGATCACATCAGGATCTTCACGCATAGCGGCTCTGATCGCATCAGCAAAACAGTTCACATCTCGGCCTATTTCTCGTTGATGTATCATTGCTTGTTTATTGTGATGTAAAAATTCCACAGGGTCTTCAATCGTTAAAATATGACAGGGTCTGGTTTCGTTTATCTCGTTGATTATACTGGCTAGCGTCGTTGACTTACCACTGCCCGTCGCGCCTGTGACTAATACTAATCCATCTTTTAATTGCGCTAATTTTATTAGTTGTTTTGGTAATCTCAACTCTTCTAAACTATGAAAACTGCCATCTAACCAACGTATTGCAAGGGCTGGACATCCTCGCTCAAAATAGATATTTACACGATACCTTAATCCCGCTTTACTCGTAAATGCGAGGTCTATACTTCGATGTTCAACTAACTGTTTATACTGTCTATCATCGGTAATGACTTTACAAAAACCTTGTAGTGTTATCGGTGACAATTGGTCTAAATCCGTCTGTTCAACTAAACGACCAGAAAGCCGAAATGTAGGGTGACAGCGGTCTGATAAATGAATGTCTGAAGACTGTAATTCATCGGCGGCGATTAGAATTGATTCAAAATATACTAATTTACTCATAAGTTAAAAGCTCAAAGTCAGTTGAATAAGCAGTTCTTTTCGTCCATTAACTGCTTGAAATGTATTACTGCGGGAAGACAATGAAAAATGCGTTACGACAACTCGGTTAGGTAATGAATCTAGCTGCTGAATAAAATCAAGTAAGTTGTGATAACGCCCATAAAGCTTTACATTGAAAATCGGACGTTCTAAAAAATCAGATAATTTCTGCTGATTCGCCTCCGTAAATTTAGTGAGATCTTGATTTGACCGTGCAACGCCTGCCATTTGCAATGAATGATTCAGTAAGAGTTCAGTTAAACGACTGCGCATATCCGCAACCGCTTTTTTACTGTTTAAATCAATGAATCTCCCTTCTATACCGGTTACATTATCTTTCGCTTTGTTTATGAGTAATTCAATTTTTTTATTTTCTTCCGCCAATTTATCTGAATCATTGTTATTCGCCCTATGTGGACGCGCAGATTTACGATCATCCTGACTATCTGTTAACTGCTCTTGCCAAACTTCACGTTGGGTTATTTGCATTTTTACACGCAGCATTAAATAACCACCGATAATACAAGCTATAACAAGCACACCAATTAATAATTTTTCGCGGATACTTATCGGCTTCTTTACTGATTTTGTTGTTTTATCCGTCATAATCCTGCAGGCTCCAATGTCATCATAAATTGGTAACCATCAAAACCAAAATCACTACGACCTTCTCGGCTTGAGCTATTTGTTAACTGCATGTTCCAAGGTTCTAGCTCAGCCGTAAGTTGTTGATTAAAACTATCAATGGCAAGCTGATCTGACGCCCAACCACTTAATTCAAAATGATACCAGCTCCCTTCTTCAACCATTTTCAATATCAATTGGTCATTAATACTACGAGAAATGAGCGGTAATAAATTAGCAATGAACTCCTGCCTTTTAAGTAATACTGTATTTAATCCTTGTCGACGAACAGAGAGTACCTCAAGCTTTTCTTCTAGTTGTTTTTTTTGCTTTTTTAAACGAATATATCGTTCATTTTTGCTATTAAGCTTTTCATTTATGTCGTCTATTTTTTCAACTGCAATCTCATTCTGCTGAATTTCTAAGAATACACGTTGCTCGGTATAATAATAATGTCCTTCATTTGCAGCGATAAAGGCGAATATGCTGAAACAAATTAACCCACCTTGTACAGATGTGTTTTTATACCAAGCGGGTGGCGGAGGTGTGCCAATTAACCGACTTTGCTGCTGTAAAGAATATTGATTAAAATAATGATTTGTAGCACCGACTATGGCAGCATCGCCAACAATTAATGTTTGTTTATCTTTCGCTAAGACACCATCTAGACATATCCATGTAGCATTTAATTGCGGCATTACTTCAGTAATTAAGTCGTTTATCTGAGGATGATAGCCACTATAATAGATAGCACTCGATTCATCCGCTATATCGGTTTGAAGTTGAACGTTTAAATGCTCAATTAATAAAGTAATGACTTCATCACTCGTTAATGCATGATCACTGCATCTATACTGCTTAGTTGCTGTCACTAAATTATTTTTAACAACAATGCTAGTAACCAATCCCACATTGAGAATGACAAGTAATTGTTCGTTTTCACTTATTGGCAGCTGGCTAACAGCACTGTGATGTTGCGAATAAATACCCGAAAGAAATATCTTGTTATGACTAAATGCATCGACCCATTGTTGTCGAATTGGCGCACTCATGGCCGCACATAACCAGAGCCCCCCCTGTTGATCGGTTGCTATCGGTTTATCACTCCAACTACAGTCAATCGTTGGATCTAATAATTGTGTTTCTTCATGAATACGTAAACATTCATCAAGTTGTTCCTTAGTAATATATGCAGCTCGAATGGCCAGTTCACCAAATCGTGCAGGTGCACGCCCTCCTCTGCCTGCTAATTTTTCCTTTTGTTCACCAAGGTCAACAAGCAATTGCTTACGCTGAGATTCAGCTAAGTAACCTTTGGCGATTAATAATCCCCCAATAGTCCAATAGGCGATGAGTTCGTTAAACAGTGGTTCCATTTCCCAACGAACAAGTTCTAACATCTGTTGATCTGACAATGTTTTATCACCGTCAATCGGCAATGAAATTAATGCTGCTGTCACAGCGCCTGACACCAGTAATGCTTTTTGAGGAATTGCACAGCCTGCAACCGTTAACTGTTCGCAAATTTCAGCTAGTGACTCATTACAGCTTGCTATTTTGTTATGCGCATATTCAATTAATGTTATTGCATCGCCACGGCGTTCAACCACATAGGCATTAATACCAAAGCCACGACTTTCAATCACCAAGAGGCGATTAGCGCCAGCAGACATTTTACCTAAAAACGAACGACTTAACGCTTTACTTTTATTTCCAACTAGCTTTCCGAATAAACTCCGTTTTGACGGCGATTGACTCATAATAAACTCAATATAATAGGTTCAGGTGATACACCCGGTAATAGGTTCACATAGGTAAAAGTAGGACTTTCAGCATTGTATATCTGCCATGTATTTGAACTGGGCGATATTTCTTCCAGCAAGATGACAACATGACTACCCACTGTAATCTTTGCTTCAGCATGTGCAGAAAAATCAAATTCGGTAACTTGCGTTGGTATTACCGCTTCGAAGTGCCACTGTTTATTAGTGCTATCGCTAAAAATGAGCGCAGTCATTTTTTGGGTGCTTATATTGCTAGGCCCTGGCGTAATAGATTGAATTTTATTAGTGTCATCGACAAAAATTGAATTATCGTCACCGGTTTCAACTATTTTGAATAAATTATTAAAAGGCGCAGATGAAGCTGTATTTACATTACTTTTTAATGTTTGCCAACAGCGTTTAACTTCCTCATTGTTACCATTACAATCGGTTCGATTAGTAAAGGAAATCAATGCAACTTTAAAATTGGTTGTTGTATCGGGTAAATTTTTTACCGTAACAGATAATTCATTAACATGAATAGATTTCTCGATATTGATACGATGAAAGTTATCACTGACATTTTTATACGTCGAACTTGCAGCCGAAATCGCCACGCTAAACGCAGTGTCATTATTGGTTACCTGAATATTAAAAGACTCACCCCAACTGTCTTTTATTTTTCCCTCTCCATCACGATATTGACTAAGATCGAATAATCCAGGACGACTGCCTTTAAATAACTGGCTATTAGTAATAACGTGTTTGTTATTACCATTCGCATCACTCGAATCATCGGCATCAAGATTGACGAAAATAGGCGTTGCAGAGTAAACATAATAATCATCTGCCGATGTGTAGCCGAGGAGCATATTCATTAACTCATTATTTAGTCCATTATCAGCACTGAATCCACTGTTAATTAACTGCCCTTGATAAAGGTGTACAGATGATATAAATCGTTGGATCATCTTTAACTTTTCAACGGATTGCTGGTAGCGTTGTTGGCTGTCTTTTTCATCAATAAAAGTTAATGATACAGAAGCCATCACGCCCATAATGATCATCACTAAGACCAGCTCGAGTAATGAAAATCCGTGCTGACTTTTTCCCAGTAGCCGATTGTTACTTAAATTAGCGCACATTAACTTCGCGCCTTTTACGTTCAATTAAAAATCGTTGGAACCAGTTAGGCTCTACTTTCTTTTCCCAACTATAAATCAGTAATCCTGGTCCATAGGGAGAATTGTAAACATGGTATGATTCGAAAACGACATCATCACCAATTGATAAATGCTCATTCATTCCACCCGCTAACTCATCAATAATGTAAACTGATAATGTTTTTTGCTGTTTAGAGGCAAGAGTTAACCCTTGAGTTGACACAACATTAGACTTAGGCGCGATGTCACGTATTACTTGATCTAGATATGCGTGTTTTCGTTGATAAGGAAGTTCAACGACCTTACCTTCGAATTTTATTTTTCGAAATAGTGATAATTCAACAGTGCCTTCACGCGTTGCTTTAAACTCGATAAGCATTTGATCAAGTTCATAAAATGGTATTTCACTTGAGTCTGTTTCAGACGCCATCAGATGAGTTGAAAATACGATTAAAATCAAAAATGAAACCAAATGTAATCTAAACAGTAAGATATTTAAACGAGCGTTATTCATTAATAACTCCTTTTTTAATAAATACATTTTCAGTAAACACATAACACGAGATCATCACCAAATTGGGTACGACATGTTTCATCACTCGTTAATGCACGACCGTCATAGCGGCCATTGGCTCCCATACTCACAATTCTTGCGTTGTCTTTTGTATTGAGATCAAACA
>Ga0209292_1007000_pt1 | contig 10878 bp, 9 predicted proteins | sample GOMGulsemesocosm_2_FD_184634 | JGI IMG/M metagenome (GOLD analysis project Ga0209292, IMG submission 184634) | Methane-oxidizing microbial communities from mesocosms in the Gulf of Mexico - GOM9C Gulf of Mexico (SPAdes) (version 2) | ecosystem: Environmental > Aquatic > Marine > Cold seeps...
TTCACAGCACCGGAATATTGCTTCGCTTGCCCAGAAGTCAGCATATGTGTCATCTCCACGAAGCCTTTTGCGAAGGTTCTATTGCTGTTGGCACGATCTGAAACATCATACAGGACAAGTGTGTCAGAAGATGTGGCAGCATGCTCCGCAAGGCGTCTGGGCTGCGTGTGGTGGTCATGTCGGGGCGGACATCGAATTCGGACAGCCCGGGATACTGTGCCAAACACAAAATTGCCGATAAAGTCGCGAAGGCGGGACTAAATGTTTACCGTACATGTTGTCAGGGTTGGTCAAACAGCGGCCGCAAGACCTGCCCATTCTTTGCGGAATGCCCTTACCGCCCGCCTGCGCCAGAGGCCATCATCCCGATGGACCAAAGGCCAATCATGCACTAACTTTCAAATTGGACCACTCAAGTGGGGCTGCTCATACACCGGTTTTGCATCGCGAATCTAAACAACTGGCTTTCGTCAAAGAGTTAGATAAAGATGTAGCACCAGCGTAGCACCACCCATTCCGTCAAAGCAAAAGGCCACCCGAAGGCGGTCTTTAAGCTGCTGCTTTAAAACGGTATAATTTTTTCTGGGGTAGGCTTTTAGTCTGCGACTTTCAGGTCATGAGTTCTTGCGAGCCGCATGACACGCATTGCCTGATTTGCACCCAAACAATTCAACCCTTGCGGTAGCTTCAAAAAACACGCAATATTTTCTGAGCAGCCATAGATAGGGGGAGGGTAGAAGGTCATTGGGGGGTCGGTAGGGGGAGGGTGTGAACAGTATCGGTCTGTTGCTCTGGATGCGCCTTCGACTGAGGCCCGTACTTGATTCTATAGATGTGTGGTAGTTATGAAAATTGGTACCCACAGAGGTACCCGAGCATATTCTGGGAAGTCGAGGTTTCGTCTAAGTCATTGATTTAAGTGGTGCCCCCACACGGACTCGAACCGCGGACCTATTGATTACAAATCAATTGCTCTACCAGCTGAGCTATAGGGGCATTGAGGGTGCGTTTAAGTGGTTTTCTTAGGCGGTTCAAGTCACTTTTTCGAAGTTTTTTCGGTGGGCTCAAAAAAATGTCGGGTATAGGTATTCTAATAGTGGAGATATGAGAGGTAGAAGGCAGTTCGTGTACAGCGCGCAAATTTGCAGAATTCCTTAGTTCATCTTAAAGTTGTTTTTCTTGACTGCTAATCATGAGTTTCGGAGCGTGGAATGCAAAATCCCCTAGATGTTTCTATCATTCGGCGTAGGGCAATTTTGCGTAAAGGCTTGTCTTTTGCGATGCGCTCCGCTGCGGTGTTGCAACTGGCTGTTACGCCAGCGCACTCATGGCAGACGAGACCACCGATTATTGTGAATTCTCTGCCTAAAAGCGGCACACACTTACTACTTCAACTGGTCCGCGCTTTGCCGAGGGGGCGCTATCGTGGTGGCTTTATTGCTTCAAGCCCATCACTCTCGCAAAAACCGCGAAGCCCGGGGGCGGTTGCACGCAGGCTGGACGGGATCTTACCAGGGGAATGTCTGGGCGGGCATCTCTATCATTCAAATGAAGCTGAGCTGGCGTTACGAGACCGCAATTTCTTATCGTTGTTTATTTGCCGTGATCCGCGGGATGTTCTGATCTCTGAGTTACATTACCTTACAGAAATGAACCATTGGCACCGGATGCATCGTCATTACGCGTGTTTGCCGGATTTCCAAGCTAGGCTGACTCTGGCGTTGGAAGGATTTGATAATTTTTATCCGGAGTGTAACCAACGATTTTTACCTTATGCTGCTTGGATGAAATCTGAAGGAACATATGTGATCCGTTATGAGGAACTGACAGGGACCGCGCGAAGGGACGTATTACAGGATATTCTTGACAGATTCATGCAACGCGGCGGGCAGGTCGAAGATCCGCTGGGGATGTTGTCATCGATGGAACAAGCGGCGGATCCGTCTGCGTCGCATACGTTTCGGGAAGGCGGGTCTGGTAAATGGAGCAGGGGGATTTCAGATGAACAGGCTTGGGAAATTACGCAACGCCTGGCCCCGTCGCTGGCTGCTTTTGGGTATGCGCAATAGAGACGCGCGGTGCTGCTCGGGCGCGTAGATGCAGGGCGATACAGCTACCAACTGCAAGGGCAAAGCCAAAATCCGTCTCTGCCGGTGATAGTAAGAATTTTGCCAACCACATCAGAGATGCGAGGGCGCAAACATCGATCCAAAAATCTAAGCTGTGAGCCTTGGTGCGTATTGGTCGTGGGCGAAAAAGGCGTATGAGACCAAGTGTGCTGGCGTAAAAAAGTGGTGCTGTGAACAGAAAAAATCCAACAATGCCGGATCTGTACAGAAGGCGGATCGGCCCGAAGTGCAGCACATAAGCTTCGCTGTTGTCGGTGAAACGCCAGTCAACAGAACTGTGCTGTGCGCTCAGATCTAACAGCAACAGTCGGGCAGGGTAGGTGGCGCCATGTCCGTGGCCGAAAAGAAGTTCGGCTGGGGTGGCAAGGGATAGTGCTTGCCAAGCAGCCTGAACCTCAAGGCTGCGCCGCAAGATGATCTCGGTATAGAAGCCCTCTGTGGTTAGAAGTTTAGCAATGCGGTACCCGCCGGGAAGTTCGAGGCTAGGCAGGATTTGCAATAAGGGCAGGGCGATAATCAGTAAACAAAGACAAAACAGTAGGGCGAGAAAGCGCATCTCTACCCGCTGGATTCGAGTGAAGAACAGGAACATCGCAAAGCCTAGGGTGATAACAAAATTGATCCGAACTTGAGAGGCAAGCGCGAATGCCGAGACTACAAGTAGGCCAAGGACAGGCGCGATCCCGTTCTTGCGTGCAAACCAAACCAACACCGCTGCAATTATGAAAAAACCCGGCGGTTCAAACCGGGGGGCATGAAATAACACCATAGCAAGCGGGGCACAGAACATCGCGAGAAATAGTCCGGCGAGATAAGCCGTCATCAGGCGGTGAAAACCTAGTTCACTGATCTTAAGCGCCAGCATCGTGAAGGCGGCAACTGATGTATAGGTCACAAAGGAACTTAACGCCCAGCCCGGTTTGATTGTGTCAAATCCCGTCAGTGGCCAGAACAGGTAGAGGCTGTGAATTGCCACCAAAAAACACCATGTGGAGGTGGCGGGTTTGTGATGTGAATGCTTCAGAGAAAGAGCCACGGCGAAGAAAAGTATCAGTACAAAACACAGTCCCATCAGCGGTTTTTCAAATGGAAGAATGCGTGCAGAAAAGCCGCTGTAAAATGTCGTAAGAAAAATTGGGATGACGAGGAAATATCGCGGATTTAGCATCTCAGAGTGAATGGGTTCTATAGGTCTGGTACCAGGCTTCACAACGGGCCTGCAAGCGCATAGGGATTTCTTCATCTGCCTGTATACGCCGGATGGTTTTCTGCCTTTCCCGATCTTCTGATGGGCGCGATACATGCGCTTCTATCACTTGATCTGTGTTCTGTGAGGATTTGTAGAACCGATCTATGGCCATGAAGACTTCATTCCTAAACCCATTTGGGTAGTGTTGCCGCGAAGGTGACGGGACCTCAGTTTGCCACCGGTCGTTCAACCCCTGAACAACCTTTGTGAAATTGCGGGTTGTCGTGTCGAAGTCGGACACCAGAAAATGGTCGCGTAGAGACCAACAACTGCGGTAAAAGCTGGCGTAGTGCTGTGCGAGAAATGGGAAGGAGAGCTTGCCATCCGCGTGTATCCAAGCGGAGACGATTGCATCCGTTGGGGATCGTATCAGAACCACACAAGGAATATTATTCTTCGCGGCAAGAGATACCTGCGTGAACGAATGGCACCGATGGGCAATTTTTGCTTCTGGGCTAAGCAGTTGCAGCGCTTGGGCTGCGAATGTGTTTCCGCTGCGCGGATAGCCTTCGACAACAATGTCGGTGGCACGGTTCACCGCCAGATTGCGATATGCGGGATTGAAGCTGCGTTTGAAACGTTCTGTGGGTCCGAAAACCCTTGGTATGCGTCCCAAGTCTCCGCGAGCAACCCATCGCCAATAATCGATAGAGATAAATCGTGTCATTCTTAACTCCTACGGTTGATATACCACAGGTTGTATTTGGCGGTCACGTGAAAATTTATCCTTGGGATAACTATTATCGTAATAACCGAGGGGTCTGCAGCAAAAGCCAAATGGCTCCAACGGTTTGGGAAATGGTGAAGCCGAGGCTGATCCCCCATGCGTCTGGGGACAGGGCCGTACCGACAAAGCATCCAAAGACTGTTAGGAATGTCAGCAAAACGTCTGCGCCCATACCTTGCCAAAATTGGCGGCGGGCATGGTAAAGGCTGCGTATGACTGTAGAGATATAACGTAGTGCCCAGCCTAGGGAGAGAACCGATAGAAGGCCCGCTGGAGCGCGAAAACCTGTGCCATACAGCAACGCCGGGATTTGATTTTCGAAGGTGAAAGCAATGAGTGTCATAATTGTGCTGAGGCCAGATATTCCGATCAGAACAGGTAAGAAAAGTCGACGTAATGTAGTGCTGTCTTTCGCTTGGATAGCTGCGGCCATGGGGCTGAGGCGTGTTTGTAACAGCGCAACTATAAAGCCGTGGCCAGCCTGAAAGATGAACACTAAAGCGCTAAACACCCCGAGATCTTGTAGGTTTGCGGATGTTCCGTAGATCAACCTTGGTGCTGTCAGTCCCGCCATTGTGATACCTGCAGCTATCCCAAAAGGAATTTGCTTATATACCAGTCTAATAAGAGAATTTAAGGTAATTTTCTGTTGGGGAGCTATTGTATTTTGCCATGATGCAGGCAGATCAAAGACCAAGAAAAGCACAAGCCAAACCAGTGACCAAGCCAGAATTGCTTGGGAAAGTGATGCGCCGATCTTCCACGCCAGCCAGAAGGCTATCGTGCCGGAAATGGCACGTATAATTTGTGATGTCCCTATGCGCGACAGGCGGTTCTGTCGTTGTAAAAATCCATAACCCAGCTCAGAGTTGAGATCGACAACCTTCATGAAGACCACCGATAAGATTAGGGTGGGTGTTGTCTCTTGTGGGAATATGAGTTGTCCTGCAAAACAGGCTGTCACCGCAATGGGAAGAAATCCTCCAAGGCGTAGGAACCAATATGCCTTTGGGGAATGTTGGGCCGCTATATCGGTGGCAACGCCTTGGCGTAACCCAAGGCCAAACAAGCCACAAAGCGGCGTTACAATCGCCAGACTTAATCCCAGCGCTCCAAGTTCTTCAAGCGTGCCAGATCGGGCGACAATAACAATAATCAGCCACTGTTGCAGACTGAAAACGGCTCTGGCGAACAGCATTAAAATTAGTGTAGCCGTGGTCTTCATGAAGAGATTACTCGCGCTATGGTGGTTTAGCGTAACGCGATGGCTTGCAAAAATGAAGCTTCAGGCCAATGAAATCTCAATGGTCTGAAGCAAAGGTATACCAGAAGTTATGTTGTTAGGGCGATAAGCTCTGCGTTTGTCAGGCCTTCGGCGAAATACATTAGGTTATGTATAATGATTTCGCTGCGATTGCCGCTGAAGGATGCCCCTAGATTTAGCTGAGACACGGGACCAGGAAGGCTGCCTAACGTATCACTTAGAACTGAGCCGCCATTCAGCAGAAAGCGAACATCATTCGTATCAAAGGTAACTGCGGTTTTCACAAGTTGTGGCAAAACTACAGCGGTTGATCCGCCAACTAGTGCAGCCTGACTGGTACCAGCGGAGCGGGCCACGCAGGCCAATCTCCCAGCCGTTGCGTTATAATAAACCGAGATTCGGTTGTTGTTTGTGCCGTCATTGATGTCCAGCAATCTGTCAAAGTCGCCGTTGTTCGCCACAAAGGTCGCTTCCAATACAAAGCAACCCGCCGATCCCGTCCACCAGCCGTCCGGGGCAAGTGAGACAAGGTCTGGTGCATCTCCGCCGCTCCCAGCCGAAATATGAAGGCCGCGTTTCCCAGTTTCCCAGTCGAAGCCCGGCTCATCTACAGCTAGGGATTGGGGATTGCTGTCTTCATCCGTGACGGTTTTGGTTGAAGCCCGGCTGAAATCGACCACGGAGGCGAAATCCCCGTGGGGGGCGCCGGCATCACTGCGATATACTCCGCGCTCAAAGTCGAGCACGAGGGAAGGGGGCATCACATCAAGCCCCTTAGTGTAGATACTGTGCCAGGCCCCAGAGACCTGAGATATCTGCACAGAACGTCGGCCTTGGTTTCTGGAAATCTGCATCAGACGGTAAACCCGTGCAACCCTGTCGCCGTGGTGCCTGTCGCATGCACACGACTTGCAGCGACGGGAATAATGGAAAACTCTGGGACATTGATGGTGCGCACGCCACCGCGCTCGCTGGTGAAGGTGATGCTGCCAGCACCTTCCGCATAAAGACCAATGCACAAGGTTTCGAGATCAGCCACGTCGGATGGGGTGATGGGCAACATATCACGGGCGGGTCCGGAAAGGTTGGGGGCGCGGCCGTCGAATGGATTGTTCATGTCATTCTCCTGAAATCATGGGGCGGGAGTCATCCCGCTCGCGAGGGAGAATGTTTTAAACCTTTCTTTAATTCGCTAACCCAGCGTTCGGTGGGGTGGCACCTCAGTTCGCGGCTGCAATGTCCATCGGCGTTGTGATCAAAGACGGTGCGATCTGGCGCACAACACGTCCCCAACGCGTTATGGGTTGTTCAGCAATAAAGATGACATCATTCGGTCGTAGCTCAAACCGGGTGGCAAGCAACAGGTTGGCGGCATTGCGCGCATCTAAGTGCCACGCCGTCACTGTGTTAAAGTAATCTGCACCTTCGGAAGCTCGAAGCACATATATTTCCCGCAAGTTGGCGGTTTCAGATGGCAAGCCGCCTCCACCCTCAAAAATTGCATCCGCAAGTGTTGCCCGCTGTTCATAGGGCAGGGTGAAACGCCCCTGCTGTGCAATTTCTCCAGTGAGATAGACATAATCGCGTGCCTCTGCTCCCTGTTCTTGACGGGCGGCGAAATTGTTGCGTGTTTCCTCCAGGTTTGATCGTACTAGCGCAATTTCTAATGACAGCGCGTTCAGCGCCTCACGTCGAGCACTTTGGCGTAAGTTTGCCAATTGGATCTGTTCTTCAAAGTAAGCCCGCGCTTGTTCAGGGTCATATCCGGCATCCACATAAACTGCGTCCCCGGCCACAAGGCGTAATTGTTGTAGGTTCGGTTGTGTGAAGTAGTCAGACAATGGAATGCGGTAGAGTGCCCCATCGCGATAGAGACGAATAATAGCGCTGTCCGGGTCGGTAATCTGCAGCCCACCCGCATGCGTCAGGGCTTCGCTCATATACAGGGGTGTCAAGCTAACGGCAGCAATGCCGGGCTGCGCAACCGCACCGGCGATGGCCACACGACTTGAATTAAATTCAGAGATTTCAAGGCTAAAGACTGGGTCGATCTGATGTTCAACCAAGGTGCGGAAGACTTCAGATTCAGCCTCCTCAAGGGTCATCATCGCAATCTTAATGCGCCCGATATCTGGTATAGAGATGGCACCGTCATCCTGTACCGTATACCCTTGTCTGCGATTTTGCGCTGCTAAAAGACCAGAGAGTTCCTCAACAGATGAGCTGCCCTGACGGGTTGCCAACAACACCATATCTCCAACGCCAATCTTGTAAGTGCCGGGTATGTCGGGCGGGGGCAGGTGTAGGCTTTGTGTCGCAGGCGGCGCGGGTTGGCGGGTACTGTGTTGTGGAAGTGGGATCTGCCTCTGGGAGGGCTGGCCAGTGCCTGCGCTGTGGGAAAATACTGCAGGCAGGTTGCGTGGTACATAGGTGGTTTGGTTCGCCGCAAGCAGGCTTTTGCTGGTCAAAGGCACCACCTGCACCTGTGTGCCTTCGTTGGTGATTTCGCTGACGCCTGCGCTGTGATAGACGATGCCGCAGCTCGATAATATGCCCAGAAATATCACTCCTCCAAGGGTTCTGCGCATATATACTTTAGCTCTACTCATTTCTGATATGCCTTTCACAAACTCACCTCAAAACTTAGCGCAGCTCAAACTTTCCCAGACTCGACAGCGTGTTAATTTGGGTAGGGAAGTTAAAGGGCGACGGCACAGGTAGAATGGGGTCAGCATTGTGACGGGGATTGTTCGAAAACACTGCCTCGCCCTAGCACTATATTTGAGACCCGTATGAGGCATCAGCCCCTCCTGTACACACGCCCAATTAGGACTGCTTTTGAATAATTACAACTTTGAGTTGTATTTATAGTGACACTTTAGCGCAATAGCTGTTCCCAAGAGTTGTAAAATGCGATGAAACGTAATGCCTGTTTTCTAGATATCGCCCCTTGCTGCAGCCCAATTTGATGGTGAAAGGCAGGGAGTTTGTACCTCATGCCACACACCCCAATATTGTGGTTGGTGATCAGCAAAGTGGATCGGTCACGTTTGCAGATTTCCTGAATTATGCTCAATCTAGTTCTCATAATACCCCTGTTGCTGTTCCCTGCGCCCGCTATACGCATAGCCCCGTAATCCTGCCGGGCCGATCTGGTTCAATACAAATCCGGCAGGCCTCAGGTTCACCATTTCAAACAGGCGTAACCCGGATTTGATCTGTGTGCTGGTGGTTTTGTCCCAATGCACGGTAAATAAAATCGCATCCGCATACTGAGCAAGCACCCGTGCATCGGGCACAGCAAGAACCGGCGGGCAGTCGATTAAGATGATATCCCAATGAGCCCGGGCTTCGTCCAGAAGGTCGCGGAACTTTGCGGACCCGAAAAGGTCGGCAGCACTCACTTTGGCCTTATCTCCGGTCAGCACATCAATACCGGACTTTACCACATGGGAAACGGCATCCTTCAAAGAATGGGCACCAGACAGAACGTCGGTAATGCCTGCCTTGGGTGGAATTTTTAGGTATTCATTTAAAACGCGACGGCGGGTGTCGCCTTCAATTAACAGAACTTTCTTGCCCATTTGCCCGAAGTTCTGAGCGAGGGCCACTGCTGTTGTTGTTTTGCCTTCACCGGGGGAGGCCGAGGTAGAAAGGATGATTTGTGGCGGTGTATCGGGTCTGGAAAGCATCAAAGATGTGCGAAGACTTCTTACGGCTTCTGCGGCGGCAGACATGGGTTTTTCGTTTAGATAATGCAGGACGGCTTCGGGTTTGCCGTTGGAAATCTTGGGGATCTCCCCCAGTACGGCATAGCCCGTGGCGTCTTCCAAATCTCGTGCGCTGCGTATTCGCGGACTGATCATCTGACGTAAGGCGACTAAGGCTGCTCCGGCGCTTAGACCCATAAATAATGAGAGTGATAGGATCAGACCCCGGTTGGGGGCTGCTGGCGCCGATGGTATCACTGCTTTTGACAAAACTCTGCTATCCGCTTGCTGGATGCCCTGCTGGGAGGATGTCTCTTTCAGGCGTGTCAGGAAATGTTCATAGAGCAGGCGACTTGCCTCGGCCTCTCGAGACAAGTGTTGCAAGCGGATCAGATCTTGGCTTTGCCGGGCAATGCGCTGTTCAAGGCTGTTCATCGCACCACCAAGTGTCTCCAGTTGTTCCTGAGCGCGTAGGGCTGTCAGTTCTGTCCGTTGGGTGAATCTGACCGATGCTTGCTTGAAAGCGAGTTCTGCCTCGTCCGTGCCGGCGGATACCCAGTCATGAAACAGGCCCTCAAGTTCGCGATCGTTTGCAATGGCTGCCAGTTCGGCGGGGTCAACTGCTCCTCGTAGCTTCTGCAACAAAAAGGTCTTTGCTTCCGCATCCGACTGTGCCTCTGCCACCCGCTGTCTTTGATCTTTCAATTGGCGTTCTAGGGCGCGCAGGCTTTCTTGACTGATGAGGTCCGTATCTGAACTGAACGCACTGATTTGTCGTTCGGTACCTTCCAAGGCGAACTGTAGCTCGCTGACTTGGCCAGATAGCCAAGATGTGGCTTGGCGGGTTGCCTCCAGTTTCCCCTCAATCTGGTTTCGAATATAGATTTCAGCAATGGTATCGGTGATGAGTGCTGACTTTTCTGGATCTTGCGTTTCGACGATTACAGTGAAAACTAAACTGAACGGGATATTGCGGACGTGGGTTTTAGTGACCAAGACGTCTACCGTTTTGTTCAGTGTTCTTTGGGGAGAAGGGGGGAATGCGTCTGAAATACCGATGGCGCGTTGTAGGCGTGTCATCATCCCCGGTGTACGCAGTATTTCGTTGAATTCAGGATCTTGGGTCAAATCAAGGTGTTTCACCACCTGTTCCATTAAGTCGCGCGCGCGCAGAACCTCGACTTCCGAGTTCACAATTGCGCTGTCACTCGAAAGCCTGCCAACAACGCTTTCTAGGTCAACAATCTGGTTCAAACGTGTTTCAAGAATTATGTCGGTACGGGCCCGAAAAACCGGAGTAGTCGCTATAAACGCGTAGTACCCACCGAGCGCGCAGAAAGTTGCGGTGATCAAAAATATCACCCACTTCCCCCGCCAAAGTGTCGCGGGAAATGCAATAATATTGATTGCATCCGTGTCGGTCGTGCGATGCCACTGTTGCAGCGGAGGATGAATTTCTGACATCATTTTTCCTGCCTTAATCCTACGAATTTTTCCCGGTGCGTTTCATTCAGGCTATGAGGTTCAAGATAGAAAAACAACCTTAAGGATTAATAGTTCAACTCAAAGATGTTATGTGCTAGGCTGGTAGGCAGGACTATTCCGGTCCAAATATAGGGTAAAGTCAGATGCCGTTCGATAAAGTTTCTCCAATCGAAATTCCAAATCTGCGGAACTGTGAGGGTCTGAGCCAGATACGTACAGTTTTCCCGGTTATTTTATGTGGTGGCTCAGGCACTAGGCTGTGGCCCCTATCGCGCAAGAGCTACCCAAAGCAATTCGCCTCAGTTATCGGGGAG
>Ga0209292_1007001_pt1 | contig 10877 bp, 5 predicted proteins | sample GOMGulsemesocosm_2_FD_184634 | JGI IMG/M metagenome (GOLD analysis project Ga0209292, IMG submission 184634) | Methane-oxidizing microbial communities from mesocosms in the Gulf of Mexico - GOM9C Gulf of Mexico (SPAdes) (version 2) | ecosystem: Environmental > Aquatic > Marine > Cold seeps...
GGCATCCTGGCACTATCACACTGCAATATAATAACTATTCAGGTAATAGATGGAATTCAGCTGACCGCGCTGAAGGTACTGGTCGATTTATTGATGGCTCAATTTCAATATCTTATTCATTTAGTTTCTAATATTTTGAGTAACGAAGATCCTCATACATTGCCATTTTAGCTAGTATTTTTTCATCACCTCACACTTTATCTTTTCTCTTCAAAAAATACGCTACGTCCAAAAAATCTCTAACTATGTTTATTAGTAATGAGCAAATTTATATATAAATTTGAGTACAAATTATTGAATAAACAGCGGGAGTTCATATGCAAGGAACGAATAGCAATGATAAAGTCATCGGTACCTCAGCTGATGATAGTATCAACGTACTAGCAGGTAACGATCAAGTAAATGCCAAAGAAGGTGATGATTTCGTCACTGGTGGTGAAGGTAGCGACCGTATAACAGGCGGCGATGGTAACGATACAATTTTTGGTGATGTTGATTATGCAACAACACCAGCTACAGAACCAAGTGCAGACGATACTTGGGGTAACTCGCAGTCTGTTTATAGTTACACCGCACCAGAAGATAATAGCTTACCTGCAGAAGACATTAATCACAGCGTTCGCCTTAACAATTATTTAGTTGATGATATTACTTCAATAACAGTAAAGTTTACATTAGAGCAGCAAAATACCTCTGTCCTAGTTAATTTGACGAATAGTGACGGTATTGTCATTACATCGGTGCCTGCAACGGTGAATAATCATGGCGAATTAGAAATTGATCTGGAACTTACCTCAGAACAAATCGGAAATGGTGAGAAAGTTACTTTTACAGTGACAGAAGCCGATGGCACTCCTATCACCAGCATCGAAAGCGTTGAGTTTTTAGCAAATAATGTTTATGACGATGTGATTAGCGGTGGCGAAGGTAGTGACAATCTATTTGGTCAACAAGGCTCAGATACTATCTATGGCGGCCAAGGGGACGACTTTATCGATGGCGATATTAATGATGATACCTTACACGGTAATGAAGGCGATGATGTATTAATCGGTGGTAATGGCGATGACACATTATATGGTGATACAGGTAACGATACTCTACTCGGCAGTGACGGTAACGACACACTCGATGGAGGGGGCGGCGACGATTTATTACTCGGCGAACTCGGCGATGACATCATTGTAGGTGGTGCAGGTCACGATACCCTAATTGGTGATGATGGCGAGGACCAATTATTTGGTGGTGCTGGTAATGACAAATTGTTTGCAGGTAATGGTAACGATACCGTTTCTGGCGGCCTCGGTAATGATGAGATCCACGGTGAATCCGGAGATGACAAGCTTGAAGGTAACGAGGGTAACGATTTCATCTTAGGTGGTGATGGCCATGATTTCATTGATGGTGGTGATGGTGACGATTTACTCCTCGGTGGTGATGGTGATGATAGATTAATCGGCGGTAAAGGCCATGACCAAGTCTTTGGTGAGGTTGGCGATGATGTTATCGGCGGTGGTGCAGGTAACGACCAATTATACGGTGGCGAAGGCGATGATCGATTAGTCGGTCATGTCGGTAACGACCAGTTATTTGGTGGTACCGGCAACGATGAATTAGATGGCGGTGATGGTGATGATATCCTGCACGCGAATGAGGGTAATGACACCATAACTGGTGGTGCTGGTGACGATACTGTTTATGCAGGTAGTGGCGATGACTTCATATCTACGGGCCCAGGTGATGACATCGTATTTGGTGAAACCGGTAATAACACCATTCGTACAGGTGATGGTCAAGATACCGTTTATACAGATAGTGGCGACGACGTAATTAGCACAGGTGCAGGTGATGACACCATATTTGCAGGAGAAGGTGATAATACCATCACCAGCTTTACAGGTAACGATACCATTTATACTGCATCCGGCGCTGATAACATCGACAGTGGTGATGGTGATGACATCATTTACGCAGGTGATGGCGATAACACCATTCAAGCTCAAAGCGGTAATGACCAAATATTTACCGGGTCAGGCAATGATGCCATTCAAGCCGGGATCGGTCACGATCAGGTATATGCTGGTGCGTGCGTAGATACGATCAGCGCAGGAGCTGGTAATGACATCGTCTATGCGGGAGCCGGTAATGACCAAATACAAGGTGATCACGGTAATAACCAACTCTATGGTGAAGAGGGTGATGATACGATCACAGCTGGTAGCAATGCCAGTGCCCTATTTGGTGGACAGGGTGACGATACCCTCACAGGTTCAGTTGAATCAGACCAACTTTTTGGTGGCGCAAACAACGATACCCTACTCGGTCAACACGGCAATGATTACCTAGAAGGTAATGCGGGCGATGACAACTTAGATGGCGGCACCGGTAACGATACCATCATCGCAGGTAGCGGTGATGATACAGTCATCGGTGGACAAGGTAACGATATTCTTATCGGCGGTACAGGTGCAGATACCCTAACGGGTGATGCAGGTGATGATATCCTGGTTGGTGGCGCGGGCAATGATAGTCTCGACGGCGGCACTGGCATGAGTGAATTATACGGCGATGCGGGTGATGATACCTTAATCAGTGCTAATGAAAATGACATCCTCGGTGGTGGCGAAGGTAATGACAATATTACGGCCAATGGCGGTGATGATACTATTTATGCTGGTACGGGGCATGATGTTATTGATGCAGGTGATGGTGCCGACACCATTTACGGAGAAGCTGGTAATAATACCATCACAGCCGGTACTGGTGACGACATGGTATACGGTGGTATCAACCAAGATATTATTGATGCTGGCGACGGTAACGACAGTATTTTTTCGGGTGATGGTCAGGATACGATCACGGCTGGTAGTGGTGATGATCACGTTGATGCGGGCGCTGGTCACGATACGTTACTTGGTGGCAGCGGTAATGATGCCTTATTTGGTGGTACAGGCAACGATACCCTCGTCGGGGGTGAAGGTTATGATTTCCTAGCCGGTGGTGAGGGTAACGATACTTTAGTCGATGACGGCCAAGACACGCTATTGGGTGAAGGCGGTAACGATACATTAACAGCAGCGGCAACAGGTAGTCATCAAATATATGGTGGCGCGGGTGACGATACACTGATAGGTAGTGCCCAAGCAGATACGCTCTACGGTGGTGCAGACCAAGATACTATTCGATCTGGTGCTGGTGACGATGTCATTTATGCTGGTTCAGGCGATGATACTGTCAATACAGGGTTCGGTGATGACATTGTCTATGGTGAAGATGGCAGCAATACCATTGATCTTGGTGAAGGTAACAACACATTATTTGGTGGTGCGGGGGTAGATACCGTTATCGCTGGCAGTGGTAATGATCAATTAATGGGCGCAGCAGGCAATGATAACTTGACTGGCGGTGCTGGCGACGATCTGCTAGAAGGCGGTGATGGTAGTGATACCCTTGCCGGTGATGAAGGTGATGATAGCCTGTTTGGCGGCGATGGTCACGATACTCTGCATGGCGGTGACGGTGCCGATAAGCTATTTGCTGGTGCTGGTGATGATAGCCTGTTTGGTGGTGCTGGAGCCGATGAACTCCATGCCGAAAGTGGTAATAATACCCTTTCCGGAGGAGATGATAACGACACCCTTTATGGCGCAGCAGGTAATGATACCCTAAAAGGTGATCACGGAGATGACAGACTTGAAAGCTTCGGTGGTAATGACAGACTTGAAGGTGGTGCTGGTGATGATACGCTAAACGCTGGTAGTGGTCATAACCAAATCACTGGCGGTATCGGCAAAGATGTCATCACCGCAGGGTCAGGTAACGATGCGATTAGCGGCGGCGCTGATAATGATCAAATAACCGTCAGTGGCGGTAATAATCAGGTTCACGGTGATAGTGGTAATGACCAAGTTAGAACTGGTGCAGGTAGTGATCAATTATTCGGCGATGAAGGTGATGACAAGCTTTACGCTGGTAGTGGTGATGACCAACTAGAAGGTGGTATTGGTAACGATATTCTCTCAGGCCAAAGTGGTAACGACCTTCTTGAAGGTGGCACTGGTGACGATAGACTCTATGGTGGTTCTGGCACCGATACCCTACTCGGTGGCGAAGGTGATGATTATCTTCGTGGTGATAATGGTAACGATACCTTATATGGTGGTGCGGGTAATGATACCCTTCGCGGTGCCAACCAAGATGATATCGTCTTTGGTGAAGCTGGTGATGATACGTTAACTGGTGATAACGGTAATGATCAACTTTACGGTGGCATTGGTGATGACAGTTTACAAGGCGGTAGCGGAGAAGATATTCTTTCCGGTGGTCTAGGTGACGATTCACTTGACGGTGGTAACCAAAACGATAGCCTCGACGGTGGTGCTGGTAACGATCTCTTACAAGGTGGTAGTGGTAATGATATCTTATTTGGTCAAACAGGTAATGATACCTTAGACGGCGGTGCAGGTGTCGACCATCTCTTTGCTGGTGATGGTAATGATACGCTCATCTTTGATATTACAGAAATCGAGAATACCGACGGTTCCACTGTGCACTTTAGTGGTGGTGCAGGCTTTGATGTATTATCCGTAGGTAGCGACGCTGACAATCAAATTATTGATATGACACAGGCCGCGTTCCAAGAAATTGAAGGGGTTGTCGTCAATGTCAGTGATACGCAACTCAAAATATCCCTTGATAAAGTACTACTCAATGAAACGGCTGATGTAAGTAACAGTCAATTTGTTTGTACTGGTGCAGATAAACTCGATTTAAACGGCTTTAACTGGGAACTATCAAGTAATAACACAACGTTAAATGATGATTTACGCGATGCCTACGAAGCAAATAACATCAATACGGACTCCTTATTTGGTTATACTTTTGCCAATGATGAAGGCAAAGAAGTGACAATTTGGAGTGATAGTGAACAAGATAACATTAGCTTTAATGGCGCCGATGTTTAATCACTAAGTAATTAGCTGCAATTAAAATACTAACTGGAAGGCGGAGGTAATGTTTACCTTCGCCTTTTTATATCTATTGCATTAATGCCAATTGCAGCCGTACTTATTTTTCACCTCATATAAGTAATCCCCAAACTGCTAAGCATACCAACTAAGAAGATAATTACAGACATAGAAAAACGCATAATATAGCCATATCATGTGTTAGTAATATAGAAATGAAGGGTTAGCTATCTAAACATAATTTCCTATTCTTCGCTGTAATCAGACTATCGTTTGAGATGACATAAAAATAATAATCATCTTTCATTTTATTTGATTGAATATAGGTACGAATATGATTCAGGATACTTTTAGCTTCATTATAGCGGTACAAATAAGTCTTATCGCACTCATTCATAACATCTAAATCAACTTGTAGACGGTCAAACTGATTCATCAGATCATCGACTCGTGTTACATGTATGGCCTCCTTAGCTTCGTTTGCATAACGAATATCAAACTCTGCTTTCTTCTTTTCCCATTCTTCTACATCGCCCATTCGCGCTATAACTTGCGATTTTTGTTTTTGTAAACGCGCGGATTCTAGTTTTAGTTGGTCACGGATAATCGCCAGTCCGGCTTGCTCTGCAAGAAGGATCTTTTGTTGTTCTGCAATACTTGTATTTAGCTCCCGTTGAAAAGAGCTACGTAAGTCTTTAATATTTTTATCTTTCATTTTTAACTGCTTGTTTTTGTACGATGACTGTAACTGTAATTTCTCGATCATTTGCCGTTGAGATTCAAGTTCGTGCGTTTGTGCTCGAATCGTTTTCGTTAACATCTCATGCTCAGCGGTCAATGTCTGTTTCGCACCTTTACTCGTTGCTGTTAATGAGTTAATTAAGGCTTGCTGTGTGATGATCGTATGATTCTTAGTAACCAGTAGGTCTTGCTCAGCATTGCATTGTACATACTGCCAAGCGGCACTCCCCACTAGACCTAAAAAAACAGCAGTAGTTATCGCAACGAAAGCTAAGGCTTGATTCATTGGCATCGATAATCGATTTTCTTTTGCTTTCATCCCCTACTCCTTAATTAAGCGACGTATAACTGCTTCGTTTTACACTGTGGACAAAAATAAGACTTAACATGAATACTCGACTGACAGTTTTGGCAAATCATATGCTTGCGGTCTTTACTCAAATACATACAGATAACGCCAATCGGGCCCAGTACATAACCGAGTAAAATACCGGCTACCAAGTTGCCTTTTTGATAACCTATATATGTCGATAATAAGAAAAAAAATAAATAAAATGCTAACCAAAATAACATGCTATATCCTTATAATTATGTTTCTCTAAAAGCACGGTAGTACGAGGTAAATAAAGGCGCGGTAAAGTAATCCCACAACGTTCTGTCTTCCAATAAAATTAATACTTCGGTTGGCATACCTGGGTATAAATTAATGTGAGTAAGCGCGTTTAATTCCACTTTATTGAGTTTCACTTTAATACGATAACCGGTTTTTCCTTCGTTATTTTGCGGAATTCTATCGGCTGCCACATACACAACCTCTCCAGTAACTGGCGATGTATTACGAATACTGTAAGCAGAGAGTCTAACTTTAGCTTTTAGCCCCATTCTTACCATATCGATGTCTTCAGATTTCACTACAGCATCAACAATTAATTCATCTCCCTCAGGTACTATTTCCATCAGTACTGCACCGGCGTTAACAACACCACCAACACTGTGTACATTCAATCCAACAACAATACCCGCATGCTCACTGCGGATCGTCACCTTGGAACGCGCTTCTCGCGCTACATTTAACGCTTGTAAAACATCCCTTAATTCCTTGGCAACGCTCTCCATTTGCATTGTATATTTCTGCTTGAGCTCTACGTTTTCGGTTTTAAAGTCTTGTTTTAGTGAAGTGACTTGACGCGTCAATACTTCACTTGCTGAATTAAGCCCCGCTCTTTTAGCTATCACTTCAGCTTTATTACGTTGCAGCGCCATTACCCGCGTTTTTGATACGTAACCTTTGTCTAACAACCCAGATAACATGGTTAACTCTTGGTCGAGTAAATCCAATTGACTGTCAACCGCAAGCCGCTGATAATTAGTGCCTTTAATCTTTTCTTCTAACAAAATTTTACGTTGATAAAAATGATCGATACGCAATTCATTACGTAGCATCTCTTGCTGATATTGCAGCTGCTGACTGGCAATAATATTACTGTATTCAATGCTTTTTGTGTCTTGGATTGTCGCATCACTCCACACTAAACTATCACGACCATTTAACTCCGCAGATAATCGGTAGTGTTGGGCTTGTAAAAATGTCACCCGCTGCTGTAACCGGTGAAAATCAGAATCAACTTGCCCACTTGCAAGTTCAAGCAAAATATCCCCCGTCTGCACTCGTTGCCCTTCGGTAACATGAATCGCTTTAACCCAACCACCATCTAAATGTTGGATTTGCTTACGTTGGGACTCAACAATAATCGTCCCAGGTGCAATTGCTGCCGAACTTAAGCGTACTGATGTAGACCAAGCGAGAAAGCCGCCAATAGTTACTACAATAACCACGCAGCCAGCAATAATTAAACCGCGCGTATCAAACAAATGCTTATCCATGATTTTTTACCTTCATCGCTGTCGCTTCTACTGCTGAAACACCATTTGTCGCACCAAGGAATTGCTCACATGTACCAGCTTTTTCAACCTTGCCATCTTTTAATACAATGACCCAATCCATCTGCCTTAAAAAACCCGGTCGGTGACTAATCATAACGACAGTGATACCGTTTTCTTTGCAATATTGTAAAACGATGGATAATGCAACTTCACCTTCAGGATCGAGATTAGAGTTTGGCTCATCAAGCACCAGCAGCCTTGGATTTGAAAAGATAGCTCTCGCTAATCCAATACGTTGTTTTTGACCACCAGATAGCTGTAAGCCACCTTCACCTAGATACGTGTCATAACCTTTTGGTAAGGAGATAACCAGTTCGTGGATACACGCGAGCTGCGCGGCATGAATAATTTTTTCCGCTGGTGCATCAGAATACCGGCAAATGTTTTCGGCAACAGTCCCGGCGAGCAATCCAACTTCTTGTGGCAAGAAACCGATATGTTCGCCAATTTCTTGCTCTGGCCATAACTCCATTGCAGCACCATCAATCCTCACGGTACCTACCGAAGGTTTATGGATCCCCATAATCAAGGCCGCTAATGTGGACTTGCCTGAACCTGTATTTCCCATAATCGCGAGCGCCTGACCTGCTCCTAACTTAAAATTAATGTTCTGTAATACAGCCCGTTGTTGATTGGGAAATTTCAGACCCACATTCTCTAGTTTCAATTCCCCCTTAGGCACAGGTAAGCTGGTTTTCATGTCATCATCAAGCGCACCATCATTCAATAATTGTAATCGTTTGAACGCATTCCATGCACTATACCAACCTTTCCACCCGGCAACGGCTTGCTCAAAGGGTGACAATAAACGCCCCATGATGATCGAACTGGCAATAATCGAACCTGCACCAAGCTCTTGTTGCAATACCAGCATGACACCCACGGTCAATATAGCGACTTGCAAAAGTGTTCTAAAATAGCGGCTAATCGCTAATAACTGACCTGTTCTTGCATTTACCTGCCATTGTAACGCTAATACTTGTTGGTTTTTATCGTGCCAAACCTTACCGATATTTTCAGCCATCCCCATTGCTCTAAGCATCGGCGCATTTCTTAAAAAGTCATTAAGTTCCATGCTGGTTTTCATTGCGAGCTCTTGGGATTGACCACTGGGTTTACGCGCTGCATACATCATCAGTAATGCCAATACCACGAATACGGCACTGCCGATCAAGGCAACAATACCCAAATAAGGATGTAACATGAACAAAATAAATAGAAATACCACAATCCAAGGAATATCAAAAATAGCTGATGTAGAAGGACTGACTAAAAAGTTTCTTAATTCTGTTAAGTCTTGTAATCCTTGTTTGTGAATACAATTATGTTTAGAGGATTGACGGATACTGTCTGCAAGTAATAACGGACTTAGACAAAGATCTAGATTTAAACCCGTTTTTTGTAGAAGTAGTGTGCGAATATGTTCTATCACTGCTTGGGCAGTTAATAGCACTAAGGCGATAGCTAATAACGCACATAATGTATCCAAGCTAGCACTACTCAACACTCGATCAAATAACTGCAAACTGTAGATCGGCAGTGTTAACACTAAAAAATTAATGGCTAAGCTAAATACGACAACATAAATGAGGTTTTTTTTGCACACAGTAAATGCATTATGAAGCTCATTTTTCAACACGATAATATCCTTAAAAAGCCTAAATTCCTTTTAAAAAAGTATAGTAAACAAAATAGTACATTTTAATTAAATTCAGTGATTTAAGATCAAGCTCACGTTTATGATTGCCTGCTAAAAAAGTTAGTAGGTAAAATTAAATGTCTATTCTAATATCGGCATAATCAAGCTTTGTATTTCTGCTAATTATGAGGGGTTTATATATGCCAAAGGGGTATTTATATTAGAGCTTAATCTGAGATATATCGTGTTTTTGGTGATCTTATGTTGCCTTAGTCTCCCCAGCTTTGCAGACTTAAAGCAAGGCAGCCAAAATACCGAACCTGAAAAATTAAGTTTTTATGGGGGAAGAGTTGTACCTCACATAGAAACAAATGAAAACAACCAAATCAGCGATCCAAAGCAGCAAGATTTAACCTCAGTGCAACGCCGTAGGGTTCACCCGAATACCCAACCAAAAACAATCATTAAACCCCAACTAAATATCGCAATAGAAACAGTAAGAGTAGCAGTTAATGAAATCATCGATAACGCAGAAATTAACGAATCTCAGCCTAAAATACTGATCACACGAACTAAAGTAGCGCTGAGCAGAGAAGAGCTATTACTCGCAAAAAAAGCACAATATTATATCGAGCGTAATTGGAATCCAACAACAGGATTGATCGACTCAGTACAAGGTTATCACCACACTACGCTTTGGGATATTGCCAGTGGTATTGGTGCTATTCTGGCGTTAGAAAAACTAGGACTAATTTCTGTATTTGATTCGACAGCACGACTATCTAAAACACTTAAAACAATAATAACAATGCCTTTATACAACAATCAATTACCGAACCGTGAATACATGACAACCTCAGGATTAACCTCGGGTAAGTTAAGTGATACAGCATCGAATGGCAATGGTTGGTCAGCATTAGACATTGGGCGATTATTAATTTGGCTAGAAATAACCAAACATTACAAACCTGAACTTAAACCGCTTATCTCACTCATCACAGATAAATGGCAACTTGAAAAAGCAGTGCATAAACAAGATCTATATGGTGAACTAAGCACAAAAAAAAGACAATCATACCGCCAGGAAGGTCGCTTAGGCTATTTGCAATATGCTGCACAGGGTTATCAATTTGCCGGGCTTGATGTGTCGTCCGCTTTTACAGATAAAAATACCCAGCAAATTTCACAAGACAATATTAAGTTATACATAGACCAACGTAACCTGCCTTTTTTTACTAGTGACAGTTACGTATTACAAGCTATCGAGTTAGGCTCTCCAACGGTATGGTGGAACCAATTAAAACCTATTTACCAATTACATAAACAACATTACCAGCAAACTAACAACCTCTGGGTATTTGCAGAAGATGCCATGAACAGAGCACCTTGGTTTTCCTATAACAATATCAATATTTATGCTCAACCATGGCTAAGCACAACAACTAATGGTAAAAAAATATTAAACCCACAAACATTTAGCAATAAAGTTGCCTTCGCATTTAGTGTTTTATTTGATGATGAATTTAGCCAACAGCTCGCTGATACCGTAATTCAAAATAGCCTATTAGAACAAGTCATACCAACAG
>Ga0209292_1007002_pt1 | contig 10877 bp, 8 predicted proteins | sample GOMGulsemesocosm_2_FD_184634 | JGI IMG/M metagenome (GOLD analysis project Ga0209292, IMG submission 184634) | Methane-oxidizing microbial communities from mesocosms in the Gulf of Mexico - GOM9C Gulf of Mexico (SPAdes) (version 2) | ecosystem: Environmental > Aquatic > Marine > Cold seeps...
AGCAACAGTTTGGATTGTCGATGACGATAGTTCTATCCGCTGGGTTCTCGACAAAGCATTAAAATCACAGAAATTTGAAACCTCTGCATTTAGTGGTGCGCAAGCCTTATTAAATAAGCTCGAATTCGAACAGCCAGATATCATTATTTCAGATATTCGTATGCCAGAAATGACCGGCTTAGAGTTAATGAATAAAGTGCATAGCATTCACCCTGACCTCCCGATCATCATAATGACGGCACATTCTGACCTCGACAGCGCGGTCAATGCCTATCAGGCTGGTGCATTTGAATATCTGCCGAAACCATTTGATATTGATGAAGCAGTATCTTTAGCGACTCGCGCAGTTACCCATGCCAAAGAGCAAAGCAAAAATCGCCGTAAAAATAATAAAGTGGCCCCAGTAACTGAAATTATTGGTGAAGCACCGGCCATGCAGGAAGTTTTTCGCGCTATCGGTCGCTTATCACGTTCTTCGATCAGCGTATTAATTAATGGCGAATCAGGTACGGGTAAAGAATTAGTTGCACAAGCACTACATAAACACAGCCCACGCGTAAACAACGAATTCATTGCCTTAAACATGGCTGCGATCCCCAAAGATTTGATTGAATCAGAACTTTTTGGTCATGAAAAAGGCGCATTCACAGGCGCTGCAGGTGTGCGTAATGGCCGTTTTGAACAAGCCAATGGCGGTACTCTCTTTTTAGATGAGATCGGTGATATGCCGATTGATATTCAAACGCGACTATTGCGGGTATTATCGGATGGCCAGTTTTACCGTGTTGGTGGGCATTCACCAGTCAGTGTCGATGTTCGTATCATCGCCGCAACCCATCAAAATTTAGAGAAGAAAGTGGCTGATGGTAGCTTCCGTGAAGACTTATTTCACCGTTTAAACGTCATTCGTATTCATATTCCATCGTTAAATGAACGTCGAGAAGATATCCCTAAACTAGCCAATCACTTTTTAATCCGAGCAGGTAAAGAGCTGGGTGTCGAAACAAAAATTCTCAGTAAAGAAGCACAAACCTATTTAGCCAATCATCATTGGTCCGGTAACGTTCGTCAACTTGAAAATATTTGTCGTTGGTTAACCGTGATGGCCAGCGGCCAAGAGGTATTCATTGCAGATTTACCTTCTGAGATCACCGAAGAACAACCGAGCTTACTTAGCCATGGTAGCGCAGCTCAAAGTGGCGACTGGCGTGCACAATTAAAAACCTGGACAGCACAGCAACTCGCATCAGGACAAAGTGACATCCTTGCTGAAGCAATGCCAGACTTTGAGCGTATCATGTTACAAACCGCATTAGAGTATACGCAAGGTCATAAGCAAGATGCTGCAAAACTGTTGGGCTGGGGTCGTAACACCCTTACCCGTAAGTTGAAGGAACTCAATATTAATTAACTTTAGTCGCTGATGATGATTAACTCGTCTTATCATCATCAGTCGATCTTATCTCAAGTGCATGCATTGATGATGACGAATCGAAACCAAAATCAATGGTTACCCGAAATACAGCATTATCTTCAACACTCAATAACCAATTCATACGTTCACAAATCCGCTCAACAATAATCAAACCACAGCCATAACCCGCATGAACACCAATTTCATGGTTGTAAGGGTTCGTTACTATCAAGCTGTTATTTATAATGCTGATTGAAATATTATCGATACTGTAATCCAGCGCATTTTTCATCAAATTATTAATAATTACCACCAGAAAACTTTCGGGCGCAGACATCATAATAGTATTTTTAATATCTAACGTATATCGCATCCCCTGCTTATCAAATAGCACATCCATGACATGAAGCTGCCGCGTTAGCACCAAATCTAATGCCAAGTACTGCAAATGATGAGCAGGAATATCTTCACGCCCTAGCAGCAAAAACGTATCCGTCAATACCGATAAATCATCACTGGCAATTTCAAGTCGCCCAATCGCTTTATCCGCCACCTTAGATTCACGAGGAATTTTTTTCAATAAGTCCGTAGAGCCTTTAATGATCATAATGGCCGTACGCATTTCATGTGAGGAAAAACGTGTAAACTCTTGCTCACGCTGAAAATAATTAGCAATATTGATTTTATTTTGCAGTAATGCAAATTCAATCTCACGACTTTCTGAATAGACTGTATCAATTGAAAACAATGCGTTATCAGGTGGCATCAAACCAATCTTACGTTGAATTTCATCTAACGGTTTAGAAATAGCGCGTGTTAGATAAAGGCCATATAGCAACATAAGTAAAGTGGTCACAACCCCGACTGAGATCATAAATAAATGCAGTTTTTTTTCATAATAATCGAGATAATCATCGGCATCATCTTTAAACACAATATAAAAAAGCCCTCTACCAGAAGGGTGTATCACTATTTTGAAATGCTTATCTTCACTGCCTAACAGGTGCTCATAAAAACCAGGCTGCTGGTAACTCTGCAGCCAAATGGGTAAACCCTGTTCATCCCAATAACTAATAAATTCGTTAGAATCTGGTAATGCCGCATCCATTCCGACAATCTCATAATCTCGCTGATATTTCGTTGCTATCGTGTCCAACCAATGATGTAAACTAATCACTTCAAGCTGCTCTTCTGCAACATAAATAACCGACCAATATAATACAAATATAGCAAATGTCAGTAAGCCAAAGCTCCAACAGATGTGCTTATATAAACTTGGAAAAACCTTAACCTTTAAGTCGGTAACCTTGCCCATGAACTGTCTCTAATCTGGAATCAGTAAAACCACTATTAAGTGCATGACGTAAACTATAAATATGACTACGCAGAGCATCACTCGAAGGCGGTGCCTCTCCCCAAATTGAGCGACTTACTTCTTCTCGAGTCACCATATTCGGCGCTTTCTTAACTAATAAATGTAGTATTTTAAATTGAATTCGACTTAATTTAATCGCCTTTCCAGCGCGACTGACTAGCTCGGATTTACTATCAATCGTAATATCTGCAAAGGTTAATTTAGCAATATCTTGGCGCGCACCACGACTAGACAATGCTTGGATACGTAATAACAACTCTTCCATCGCGAATGGTTTTAATAAATAATCATCGCCGCCCGCTTTAAACGCAGCGACCTTATCTGCAAGACTGTCTTTTGCTGTTAAAAATAAAATAGGTGTATCACAGCGCATTTCATCACGCAGCTTTGCAACCGTTGCAATACCATCAAACTTCGGCATCATAATATCCATGATAATGACATCAAACCGTTCACTTTCAAGTAACTGAATTGCTGCCAATCCGTTATAAGCAAAATCGACAGTCATGTCAGCCAGACTTAAGTAATCAGCAATGGTTTCTGCGATATTATAATTATCGTCAACAATTAAAACTTTCATACCCCCCCTTCACGAATACTTCACATACTTGCTTATATTATGCGCTCAAATCTTGAAACCGACCCACATAAATTAGGACTACCATGAAAAAATTATTTTTAGCGACAGTTATCTCTGCATCATTAATGGCGTGTAATAGTGATGATAGTAGCCCAGTAATAACGGAACCGACACCACAAGGTGTAGAAGGCACAATTGAATTAGTCGATCTAAATACCAATCAAATTACTGTAAATGGTCATCGTTATAGTGCAGATAGCATTGTTTACAGCCAAACAGCGCTAAGCCTTAATCAGCTGCAAAAAGACATGACAGTGACTATCGCGACAACGGATAAAGATGGTACTCAAGTTCGTTTAAACCCAACCATCGTTGGTGAAATCACAGCGCGTAATGGTGATTCATTTACAATAAATGGTGTTGACCTTTCTTTTGCAGATTTATCTGACGATATTGAGGTTGGTGATTGGGTAATGGTATCTTCATTACCCGCTGCGGATGGTGGTTACAGCGTATTATCTGTCGTTGAATTTGATGATGTAGACTTAATTGGCCAAGCTGAAATTGAAGGTCCAGTTTCAAGTTTAACCAACATCGAATTTCTATTAGCAAACACGATAACGGTTGATTATAGCAATGCCACCATTGACGATAATGAAACGTTAGCGAATGGTCAGTGGGTTGAAGTCACAGGTAAAATGATTGGTAATAAGTTTAGTGCAACTGAAATTGAAATCGAAGACTATGACGACTTCGGTGATGATAATGAAATTGAAGGCGTTATAACGTGGGTAGCAAACGATCTCTCTCGCTTTGAATTAAATTCACGTGGCAGCTTCCTCATAAACAGCCAAACTGAATTTGATGATGGCAGCCGTAACAATCTAGTTGCAGGTCAAATCGTTGAAGTGAGTTCAGTAAAAGAAGGGGATAACCGATTAGCAACAGAAGTCGAATTTGATGAGCTCGACAACGATGGCTGGGATAAATTTGAGTTTGAATTAGATGGTACTGTATCGAATATCCAGCACGACAACACAGATATATTTTCATTTACAATCAATGCTAAAACGGTCTACACAGATGCTAAAACTGTCTATGAAGACGGTTTAACAAAAGATAACCTTGATGGCGAGAATATTGAAGTTGAAGGTACGATTATCGATGGTAAATACGTAGCCCGTGAAATCGAGCTGAATGATGATCAAGACAATGATAACAATATCTAATCGTTAATCACGCTTATAGCAGTTAATTGACTTCAACCCCGTCAGTTAACTGCTAGTCTAATTCATTCATAGAGTCATGTTTTTCAATAATATAATCATGTAGCATCAACGCAAGTTCATTATTTATATCAAAATTAAGAGCTAAGCCTTTATAGTGATTCCGCTCATTTTCAATCCTGACTATTTTAGCACTGACTAAATGAAAACCACGATTTGGTATTTTCAAATAAAAATTCAAACTTTCCCCCTCTTTCATATTTAAATCCATGAATTCAAATTGTTTCGGGGAACTCTGCATAAATAAACCAGATGTAGAGATATTCAACACTGCGCCTAGCGTTTTCTCACCTTCTGGATCAAAGATTTTCACACCTTCCGGATCCGCTAAACGCCAATAGCGCTCCTCAGTGCCATTATGATCAATAATATCAGGAGGCCCTAATTCTTTAAGTTCATCATGATAACCATCACTAACCAAATACAATGGGAAGCGGAACTCTTCGTGTTTATTATGAGTGACCAACAGAATATCTTCAGATTGCGCCAGTATATTAAGCATTTGCTTAGATACATGAGATATAAAAACATCACGAATCTCGTCATTCTCAGACTGACTATCGATCACTTCTTGTAATAAATTAAGCTCGTCTTGCGTTAATATATCCTTCACATTCTTGGGCATGAAATAACCTTTCTTGGTTTATATTTAAATATCCGTATTCGTCATACAAAACTTACGAGTAATTAGTGCTACATTTTCACTTAGTTATACTAATCTTAGTAAACCAGAACCGGTTTAACCTTGCAAATTTAAAAGAATTAATAAGAACAATACATGGAAGCAAAAACAATCAATAATTCAGTAATAGATACCGAAGTGATAGAAACCATAGAAGTACAAGGCGAGTTTATAATTGAACAACGTCACCGCCATGAGCGGCGGCAACGTCAATCAAATCATTGTTCCCTTTACGAGCGTCGTTTGAATAATCGACGTAATGCCCGTAGAAACAAGATTGATATTACAATCTAGTGATGGTGATGATGGTGCGGTTTGGCATTTCTAAAACTATGCGGTAATAACTCCAACATAAAGCTACGCGCACCGCGACGTAAAATACTTATCGAAAATAGCACAGTCACAATGACTAAACTTAAATAACGCCACCAATCATCTTGCCAATGCGGTGCTAGCGTTAACCAAGGCTTAGGCAATTCAGGTACCCAATACATAATGCCCAAGCCTAATAACAACGCCACAGTCACAATAGCCATCACCACTGCCATTGCGATGTGCTTACCTTGATTCTCTTTAATAAAGCGATATAAATCTAAGTTCAGCGTTGGTCCCACTAAACTAAAGGCAACAACAGCTCCTGGAGATACGCCAGCAATAAGCATAATCGCTAATACCGGAGTAATACCCGTCGCACAGAAGTGGAACGGCAAGGCAATCAGAATAGCGAGAACTACCTGTAGCCAAGGTTCTTGTTGTAAGAACTGCCAACCAATCGTCGGGGTAAATGTTGCTGCGGCAATTAATCCGAACAATACCCAAGGTGCAGTATGATCAATTAAATGGGCAAAGCCGTGTTCAAACGCATGCTTCAAACGCGATGTAGATTGTTTTAGCTGTTCAGGTGTCGCGCACGTTTCGGTATTTAAATCATGTTTCTTAAACAATAACCCAATCAATAAACCCAATGTCACGGCTAAGATAATCGCCATCACTAAACGAATACCAACCCATTCAGCACCTAATAACGGCAGTGAAATAAGTAGCGCATCAAACCCTATCACTGGCGACGCCACTAAAAATGACACGGCTAATGCAGAGCCACAGCCCGCTTTAATCAATTGCTTATACATGCTTGATGCATCAGGAATACAGATCGGCAGAGGTAAACCAATAAGCGTCCCTTTTAATGCCCCAGCGACTGAGCCAGTACTGCGTAATTGCCCTACCATGTTAAATGCTGGTTTCACAAAGTTAATCAGCCATGTCAGGATGTAAGCGAATAATAGTGCGGGTGCCGCATGTAAAGACAAACTAACAAACCGTAGTAGGGTTTCAGCTGTTTCATTACCGTGCACGTGTCCTGCGTGATCATCGTGTCCTGCATGGTCATCGTGTCCTGCGTGATCATCGTGTCCCGCATGGTCGTCGTGTCCCGCATGGTCGTCGTGTCCCGCATGGTCATCGTGTCCAGCATGGTCATCGTGTCCCGTATGGTCATCGTGTCCATCATGGTCATCGTGTCCAGCATGATCATCGTGTCCAGCATGGTCATCGTGTCCAGCATGGTCATCGTGTCCTGCGTGGTCATCGTGTCCCGCATGGTCATTCGTTTTGATATCAGTGACTAATTCCGGTGACGATGTGGTTTGTGCTATCACTACCGTTTCTTCCGAACCGTGATCATGTGGTGCATAACCTAACCAATGCGGCAGTAGGACCGCAAGTAAACAAATAGCACCAATTAAGCTACCCGTACCAGCGGCAAATTTATCACGTTGCGTTTCTTCACCGTGTTCCTGTTTATACGGCTGGTGAAATACGACATGTAAAATAGAACCCATCACTAACGCTTGAAACCAGATCAACCAGTTACCACTATCATGTGCAATCAGTTCTCCACCTAACCAAGTACCAGCAACCGTTGCCAGCGACATCGCCGTTAATACCGCCAGCGGTAATGCTCTGCCATAATGCGGACGTAACAGCCACCACACAGTCAAACCAACCGGAAAACGATGCAGTACCACACCGATTGCCAACAAATAAGCAGTCTGATCATCTTCAATAGCAAGTGCACCACCATCGGTGAGAGCATGTAATACTAGGCCTAACACGCCTAATATTAAGGTAATAGAATGGGTTTGTTTTGCGACTTTATGGAATACCTTCTCCACCATACCTGGGCCAAATAAGCCAATGAGCATGAGTCCAAGAACGGCAATACCTCCACTCTCCAGTAATTCTGGCAAGATATGGAATAACACCAAACCGCCAATGGAAACAAAGATAAAACTATCGAAGAAAGCAAAACGATCAGATTTAGAGCCAACAAATTTACATAAATAAGGGCCAAGGAAAAGCGTCGCGATGCTCAGAAATAAAAGTAAAGACATGGTATAAACACGAGGTCAGTAAAACAGGTGTTATAATATAACATAACTGCTGTGACTGATGCCAGTTAGAAACTGTTATATTATAACAATCCTAACTGGTATTGATAAAACATAGATTAAACTAGCCGTAGTGGAAAATTATTTTACGACTTTAATGTTATGTTTTTCTAATAGATGTACATATTCTAACGAAGCGTCTTCGTCAGTAATCACCATATCAACCTGATCGAATTGATATAATGGCGTGTTGTGAACTTGACCGAATTTAGAAGAATCCGTGATGACAATGTTTTGTGCACCTTTCTCTAAAATAGCCACACCCACATCAGCACGCATCATGTTGCGGCTCGTAAAGCCCGTATTCGGATGCAAACCATCAATACCTAAGAATGCTTTGGTAAAGTGAGTATGCTTAATGCAAAGACGCGTTAAGGTACCGACCATGCTTTCACTTTCATGTTGGTAAAGGCCACCTAACACGATGATCTTAACATCGGTTTCTTTCATCAAATGAGCAATATAACTGCTCGGCGTAATGATAGTAACATCACTACGTTTACCCAGTTCTTTTGCCAGCAATGCATTGGCACTACCACCTTCAATCATGACCGTTTCGCCATGTTCAACGAGGCTTGCAGCACACATTGCCATTTTACGCTTGTGCTCATAATTTACGGTAATACGATGAGACACATTATCAGTATTATGTGGCGTAGCTCCACCATGAACACGACGAATGAATCCTTCTTTTTCTAACTTGTTCAGATCATGACGGATCGTGACCTCTGAAACACCCAGCTTATTCGACATTTCGCCAACAGAAGCACGTCCCTTTTCATTTACAAGATTAATAATATCAGTATGTCGTTGCTGCATGATTTCTCATATCCCACACAATTTAAGTTTCCTATAAAGTAGATAGTACCACTTTCATCTGAAAGTCATAAGTACTAATTAGAGCTACAAATTGAAAAACCCAGATACATAGTGTAACTGAGAGCTTCATCGCTAATACTAAGTTTAGCTTATTGTACCGACCATGTTTTTTCATGCCACGTTTGAATGATATAAGAAATTTCATACCAATCGTGCGCACAAGTGATTTTATCTCTAAACACTTTATTATGCGGTTGTTTTATCATAATACAGTGCTCAATACCGGCATTTTTAGCGTCCACTAAATTGTCATATTTATCATCGACAAAAGCATGGATCTCGTGCGTTTCCTTAATTTTATTTAAGTAAGTGGCTTTTGACTCACCAAATTCAACAAAGAAAATTTCCTGGAATATATTACCAAAGCAATGGTACATGTTAGCACGACGCAGCGCTTCCACTTGCGGATCACGACTACACGCGGTGATGCAGAAGATATCATAACCTTCTTGCGTTAATTTTGTCAGTATTCGAGACGCCCCTGGCAATGCGTCCAATGCGCCAAATTGCCAGCTTGATGCGAATTCTTTTAATATTGTAACGTCTTGGCCTTCTTTAATACCCAACCATTCGCATAAATCCCATGCCAATGGTTTACCTGTCACTTGTTTATCATATTGATGATTAACAAATTCACGCAACCGAGAACCAAAATCTAATACCGTATCATCAATATCAATGACTATCGCTTTCATAGGCGTACTTCCATTTTTGTGATCATTTTTATCATTAATCGTTATATAAAATAAGATAATGTTATCGAAGAACAATATTACATAGATACTAAGTTATGTATATTAATCTTCTATGAAATCAAGTCGCTAATACTAACTTAATAGTCAGAAAATCGAGAGTACTATTTTCCTTAAAACAACAATGATAATAGTCATCCAAGCATTAAAAAGGCACCCTCAGGTGCCTTAATATTAGCGTATGTCTATCTACAAGATTAGATCACGCGAGAAAACTGTTGCTGACGTGCACGTTGGCGTAAATACACATCGAAACACATACAAATGTTACGGATCAGTAGTTTACCTTTCGGTGCCACTTGTAACATATTACCTTCAATAATAACTAATTCATCGTTAATAAAGGTTTGTAATAATTTCATGTCTTCAGCAAAATAAGTGGCAAAATCAAGTTTGAATGTATCCGCAATCTTGTCCATATCAAGTTCAAAATTACACATCAACTGCTTGATCACCGCACGACGAATAGAGTCATCGTCATTCAACCCCACGCCACGCCATTGCGCATGACCAAGTTCATCCACTTGCTTATAATATTTTTTCAGCTCTTTTTGGTTTTGCGAATACGCATTACCGATTTGGCTAATTGATGATACACCTAAACCCAATAAGTCACTTTCACCTTGGGTGGTATAACCTTGGAAGTTACGGTGTAATATACCGTTGCGCTGTGCAACCGCTAGCTCATCATCCGGTTTGGCAAAATGATCCATGCCAATAAATTGATAACCGTTGTCAGTTAAAAATGAAATCGCATCTTCTAAAATCGCTAAACGATCTGTCGGTGATGGCATATCTTCTTCTTTCATTTTACGCTGGCCAGCAAACAAGCTTGGTAAATGTGCATAATTAAACACAGTTAAGCGTGCCGGATCTAAATCAAGTACACGCTCTAAGGTTTTATGGAACGTGGCTTTCGTTTGATGTGGTAAACCATAAATTAAATCAATATTGGTCGATTTAAACCCGAGTTCGTGTGCACGTTTGATGATCGCAAAAATAAAATCTTCATCCTGCTCACGGTTTACTGCAATCTGCACTTTTTTATCAAAATCTTGCACACCAAGACTTAAACGATTAAAGCCAACTTCGGCTAATAAATCGATAGTACTTAATTCAATTTCACGTGGGTCAACTTCAATTGAAATTTCGGCATCATCGTCAAAATTAAAACAGTCACGTAACACATCAATCAAACGTTGAATTTGTGGCTGTGTTAAAAATGTTGGCGTACCACCACCCCAATGTAATTGTGATACATTACGGTTTTTGAAAAATGGGGCTTGTTGCTTGATCTCGGCCTCGAGCACATCAAGGTACTGATCAGCTTTATGTCGATGGCGAGTAATCACCTTGTTACAACCACAGTAATAACAAAGCTTATGGCAGAAAGGAATATGCACATACAATGACAACGGCTTATCTGGCGTCTCGTCGCAAGCAAAGCGAAAGTCTTGAT
>Ga0209292_1007004_pt1 | contig 10876 bp, 11 predicted proteins | sample GOMGulsemesocosm_2_FD_184634 | JGI IMG/M metagenome (GOLD analysis project Ga0209292, IMG submission 184634) | Methane-oxidizing microbial communities from mesocosms in the Gulf of Mexico - GOM9C Gulf of Mexico (SPAdes) (version 2) | ecosystem: Environmental > Aquatic > Marine > Cold seeps...
TAGTTGAAGAACTCTCTGATGATCACTGGCTTAATGTTAACAAAGATACGATAGCGGACGTTAGCATCAATGGATTTTCGAGCTGTTTTTGAGTGTTCATTAGACGTTGAGCTACCTTGAACTTCATAGTCAACAAAGCCACCATTGCAGTCACTCAAACTTTATACCAAAGTGGCAGTTGAGCCGACAGTGCGAACATTAATATCTGAGATACGATGTATTATTGGCTTGCTAAGTAGAGGCGTAGCTTTTATTTCAACTGACTACTCATATGCTTGGTTGAAACTAAAGATATCTATTGTTTGTACGCAATCAATGATAAACGGCCATAAAATAGCCGGAATTACGTTTATATTTGCCATTAAGACAAAACTGATTTGTTTTTAGCTCTCTGTTTCCTCTTAAACCTCCCCTGTATTATGTCCCCAATCCAACGAGTAGCAAGATAAAAATGTCTTAACCGTTGTACGTTCCTTAATGTATAGAAATAAATGTTAAGGAACTTAAATCCATTTTCCTTATGTTCACATAGCAGAAGGAAAAACATATTAAAAAACAGGAGAATACTATGTCAGCATATTTATTAGCATTTGTTAGAACTCATAATGAAGAAGCCTTAAATCGTGAATACATGATGCAAGCGCATGCTATCGTTAGCAAGCATGGCGGAAAAGCGTTGGTCGCTACTGAGAATGTTAGAGCAATGGAAGGGAAATTACCTGAAGGTCGGATGGTGATTGTTGAGTTTCCATCAATGGATAATGCCGAGGCATTTTATGCCGATCCAGACTATCAACCGTTGATAGAAACACGAAAAAAGTATAGTGACAGTGATGCAGTAATTTTCGATAAGGGTCTTGTTCCTGAGGACTAGTAAAAAAAAGTAAACTACTAAGTTTAAAAGCTGCCTAACTAAATCATTTAGCTAGGCAGCTTTGCTTTATTCACTTCCAAATGTTTCTAGTTATGCTCCACTCTTGCTGGCATATAGGTTAATTGCCAAGGTGTTGCACAATAAAATCAATACAAAGCTTAATTTTTGGAATCTTATACTTTGCTTGTTGATACAAGAGGAATACATCTAAGTTCGAACGTTGAAGGTTTGAAATTGGATAATCTACAGGTACTTCTACTAGTTCTCCAGAGACCAAATAGTCTTTAACCCACCAGTGCGGATAAAGAGATAACCCTTCATGAGCAAGAATTGCTGCCATCACGGTTTCGCTACTGTTACACCATAATATGGGATTAATCTTAACCTCTTGCCATTTATTGTCTCTTAGTTGCCACCAAGGAATAACCCCATGAGCGGTTTTATATTGCAATGTAGGGCAGGTTTTAAGATCTTCAGCAGTTAAAACTTTTGTGCCATAACGTTCTTTTAAGGTGTTTAATAGTGATGGCGTGGCGACTAGCTTAAATTCTGCATTTGAAAGCTGCTTCGCCACAATGCGTTCCTCTGGAACATTGCCAGCACGTATTGCGATATCAACTGAATTCTTGCCAAAGCTCGTGATGTTGTCAGAGAAATCTATATCTAAAATAATTGCAGGGTGTGCTTGTCGAAATTTTTGCAGGATAGGAGACAAGACCTTTTCGCCATAGTTAGCCATTGACGTGATCCTTATTTTTCCTTCTAAAGCATCTTGACGCTGTGATACCAATTCATCAGCGTCATGTAATTTTTGCAGCACCTCAACAACCAAATCATAGTAAACACTACCTAGTTCAGTCGTGCTAACATTACGGGTAGTTCTCTGTAAAAGCTCAACCCCTAACTCTGATTCTAAATCTTTGATCCTGCGTGAAATGGATGATGCTGGTACATCAAATTCATTTGCCGCTAGGCTAAAGCTATTTAGCTCTGAGGCTCTTTTGAAGTAGCGTAATGCCCTTAATTTGTCCATAATGGTCACATAAATAGCGAAAAATTAGCTTTATTTTCCCCTATATTTGTTAAAAAGACAAAATTGTTCTGTTTCTTATAGGATTTTTTTACTGATGATTCGCTCGCTGCGATAATCATATCTCAAAGACCAGTATTAATGACTGCTTTAGACTCAAAGTTAACATCAAGTGATGGAAGATCAACGGCCGAAATGAGCTTGCAGGTGGCATAGAAGTATGACCCCTGACTGACTCCGTGCCCCAAAGCGACAGTTCTTCCGACAAAGCAGACGAAATCTATTGCCTAAAGAGCTTCAAAATTTGGCGTATTTACAGTAACTATTCCAACAAAAAGAAGTTGGTACCCCGTAATCATTAATTAAGATTACGGGGAGATTCCATTAACGAGTGATAATTGGAACAATTAAGCCTTTATGAAACGATGAATGGCATTTTTTGCGTTATCTTGAAATTGTTCATTACTTAAGTCTGAAAACAACTCACTTTGTATACCAATAGCTCCAGTAAGACCTTTTTTGCTCGCATAAAAAACACCACTTTGATATGACTCATTGAGTAACCCCTCGACAAATCGCTGAGCACCAACTTCCAACTTGTGTACTTTACCTATCATTAACATGACTTTCATCATACCTTTCATCACATACTGTTTAACTGGAGAAAGTGTATTAAACCCTTCCGTTCCTGTCGTAGCGCCAGGACTCATAGTGATGAATCGAATATCAGGGTATTCACGGGCGATAGATGACATCCATAGTGCAGCCATATATTTAATAGGGCCGTAGGGTACTGTCGCGTCTTTCGTGTTGCCAAAAAGTGTACCTTCGCAAATTGACGAAAACTCATCTACTGATGAGGTTCTAAGCTCAGGACGTTTCATGCCCATCTCTTTTACGCCTCTTGCAGCCTCTGAGCCTGCATATAATGCTACTTTAGTTAACTTCTTCGCTTTTAAAAGTTCATTAGTAAGTGCTGCATGACCAAGTAGATTTACGGCAAATATTTGCGTGACACCGTCTTTGGTCTTTTCAAGAAACTTTTTACCTCCAGTGCCTCCAGCATTCATCACTAATCCCTCTACAGGCTCTTTTAGTGACTTAACTGCCGCTCGTACCGAATCTAAATCAGATATATCAATTTTAATTATTTCAAAGATATCCTTACCAGTAACCTGCTCCAATTCTTGTTTAGCAATTCGAGCTTTCTCTTCGTTACGACAACCCAAATATATTTTTTCAATACCTGTTTGCATTGCCATCTGTCTCGCACTCTCTTTACCTAATCCTGCATTTGCACCTGTAATTAAAATACTTTTTAACATGTTCTCACCTATTTATGTTCGTTAGATAATTTAAAGCACCAATACTATTTGATGCCTTGCTCATTCCTGATGATGTAAATGTAACGATTAGATAAAACGATTTTTTGATATTTCTTGCTATCTTATCTTTATCGACCCTTTCCCTATTCAAGAGCAAAACAGCAAGAAATATCAAAAACACCAAAAAAGTAGTAGGTAACATGAGCCTTGTAAATTCATAACCATTTAATAAGGCAACAACCATGAATAAAGTAAGCAATGTTGAAAGAAAGATATTTCAGCTTTTAATCCTAATATTAGCCATCATTTGTTTTGTGCCTGGAGGGGCAAGTGCATTTGGTGGTCTCAATGGCAGTGCTGCGCTAGGTGGTGGCGAGATGATATTTAATGCCGATAGTATACTTCGCGGCTTTGCAGACAACCAATACCGATTTGGCTTTGGCGTGTTTTTCGCTCAAGGGATAGCGTTGTTGTTTTTCTTACGCAATATTGAACTAAACTCCACTGTTTTTCGCTTTGTCGTGCTTGCTCTATTTATAGGCGGTTTAGGTAGACTTTCTAATATTATGGAATTTGGTCTAGTTGACCCTCAGGTCATAGGGCCTACTGTCATTGAACTCATTATCGTTCCACTACTGGCGCTTTGGCATAGCCGCGTTATTAACACAGAGAACTAAAACCAATTAATATCTTTTTATCTGTTGCTTAATCTTTTCAAATTGAACGAGGTTAAGCAGTGCCTCTCGAAAAGTAATAAATTTAAAACTGCCTTTTCTAGATAGCCAATATCTAAATAGCATTAGGGCGGCATAAGACATTCTACTTAACAACACGTGCTACTTATTAGTCACACCTTTGGAGAAAACCATGACTTTACCTGTATTTTTACATATTGAAGCAACACCCAACCCAAATGAAAAGGAAGCTTTGCAGTCTTATTTGAGCCAAGCACCTCGTTTAATTCAAGCACATGGAGGCGTTCCTATTGCCACTTACGATGTTGAACGGGCACTAGATGATGCTAACAGCCCAGCAGTATTTGTTGTAGTATCGTTTCCAAGTAGAGAAGCTATTGATAATTTTTTTACGGACCGTGCTTATCAAGCAATAGTGCCGTTGCGTGACCTAGGATTTAGTCATCTAAGGTTTTTTATCACCAGTGAACGCATTTAACTAATATACGACTAGGCAGCCTAAAGTCAATTTTCTAAGTTATGCTCAGGGCTGCAAAATGTGAAAATTAATAAGGATCGCTAATGCAAAGGTTTTTTAAAAGCATTGATTTTGTTGAACAACATTTATATGAAAAAATTTCGGTGCATGAAGTAGCGGCTGCTTCTCATTATTCCACCTATCACTTTAGTCGAATTTTTAAGGCGTTAGTGGGGGATACACCAAAGGAATATTTGCGTAAACGCAGATTAACAGTGGCAGCTAAACGATTGCTCAGTGAAGAAATTGGTATTTTAGAGTTAGCGTTTGACTGTCAATTTGATTCACAAGAAGCCTTTACTCGCGCATTTAAAGACTTATTTAATATAACACCAGCACAATATCGCAAACAAAATGATCCCTTTAGGCTGCTGTATAAAGATCAATTTAGTCCGCATATGTTACATTTTTTACAAAATGAATTGTCCATGGAGCCAGAAATTATTACTCGCCCTGCTATGAAGCTTATTGGCATAGCCAACCAGTATGATGACGCAGACCTAAGTTTACCTCGGCTTTGGTCTGCCTTTCGACCATTCAGGGATAATATTAAAAACCGTACTAGTGATGAATCGTTTGGCATTTATGAGTCATATGAGGAAGACGGTGATGATGTTAATTTTACTTATGTTTGTTGTGCGGCAGTTGAGAATTTTGATTTTATACCCGAAGGTATGTCAGCAAGGGAATTACCTGAGCAGTTATACGCAAGATTCATTCATAAAGGCTCGATTGCTAATCTAGACAAAACCCTAAAATACATATGGGGTAGTTGGCTACCTAAATCTAAATTTGAGTATGAAGAAAAACCTGACTTTGAACTGTACCCACCTAGTTACAACGTGATGGACCCGCAATGTGAAATGGCTTTGCATATACCTATCAGGCAGAAATAAGCTATAAAGCTGTCAATCTAGTTTGGTTATAATAGAAGGATGTAACTTTTAACTCATAGCGAAATAAGTTACGTTGCTTTGAGTTAATAGATTTTGTCTGCTTAAGGCTCAAAATTAACATAATGTGATGAAAGATCAACGGCAGCAATAAGCTTACACCAGCCCCTCAAACATATAGTGATTTTGGTTAAGATTGTCCCTGATATGTTTATTATTTTACAAAAGCTAAGGTCGGCTATTGGCTAGCTGTTGACCTAAAGAACAACCACTAGCTAAGGTCAGCAAAGCGCACAATACGGTCATGTGGAATTCTCAAAGTAATACAAAAAAAATGTCAGCCTACTGATCCTAAAGCCGACAGCAACATTGATTTTTGACCTTGGTAGAAAATGATAATTAGCGGACGTTTGGCAAAGTCAAATCATTGATAATTTTCTTCGCCAGTTAGATCCGATCCCATACCCAAGTATTTCTTGTTCAAAGGCAAAAAGGCCATTGCCGTCTGTTACGAAGTTGCATTGGGATGACTTCAAGTTATATGTATTAGAGGCTGTGGGCTACAACCTTAAGCAATAAGCTTCTGTAAATAGCAATAGTCAAGAACAAATGAGCTGACATTACAGCACTAATCAATTCGCATAAGAAGGTGTTTTCTCTCACCTTCATTGAGGTGATGCGATTTATATAGTCCACAGACAACGGCATGTTTGGCTCTGTTAGAGTAACGTAGGCATGTGTCACTATTGTTTACACATTGTGTAAGCTCTTTGTGCTTAATAAATAAATCATCATAAAAAACAAGTCGGTAGAGTAATGGTACGTTATATGCCTATTATTCCAGAGACTATACTAGCTCAGTGTAGTAATACTTTTTGAGGATTAAATATCATGAATAAGTATATTTTAACATTTATTTTGATCTGTGTTGCTAACGTTGCTAATGCGTCTCTCATTTTAGACGTCGATGATAACGATTCGAGCATAAACGCATTGAACATTGATTCGGCTTTTAGCGTGGGTAATCAAAGTGGCGTTATTGGTTCCGATATCGGTTGGTCATGGGTTTCTATAGAGGGTATTTCAGATCAATCCTTCGATTTTTTTAGATTTACCAACTATGTTGAGGGCAGTAATTGGTGGTTTGATGTTGATAACAGCGGCGATTCAGAATTGGCATTGTGGAATTCTCTTGGCTCTTTAATTTGGTTAGATACAGATGATTTTTGTATTGATAATGATGCGTCTGCGATAGATTGCTCCTCATTGGGAGCAGACGATGATAGCATTTTTATGGAAGAGCGCGGAGTGACGTTGAGCGCTGGGGAGCACATTCTAGCGATAGGTAGTTTTCCTAGTTCTTATTCGGCGAATTTTGTAGTAAGTGGCGCAAGTAACGACTCATTCTTGTTGAACGTTAGTACAGACATGAGAAGTAACGCAGTCCCAGAACCGTCTTCTTTGGCAATATTATGCTTAGCGTTAGTAGGATTGGGGCTTCGTCGTAAAAAGGTTTGATAAAATAAGTAATTATTAATGGTTATTTGAACCATCTAACAGCGTAGATTAATTCTGGCCTATGCTGTTTTTCTTAAAGCAGTTACCCCCTCAACTTGCTACCCTCGTGTAAACTGTGAGACTTTCATGTTAATGGAGTCAACAACATGCAATTAGCTTTGCTCTATAGGCGTAACCGAAAATCTAGCTATCTGGCTATCTGGCTATCTGGCTAATAATACAGCTGCCACGCAAACAAGTATTTTCCAATCAACAAATTAGTCTGAAGTAATCACGTACTTCTAACACGAAATGCGTCTAAAACCCAAATTCTGTTCATGATCATAAGGTGAAAGCGCCATGAATATTTAAAACCTAATAAAATAATCTACATAGATCGTGTTTATCTTGGCTCAATCAATGGAAGCACCTGTAACATCGAAAGCAAAGCGGTAAACATCTATGTATTTTGGCGGCAATATTCGTATGAGACAGGTATATACCTGAGCTGTGAAAGTAGACCTGTATCAGGATTGAAAGATTATATCGTAACAAAAACTAGCGTTTCAGATGACTTATCGCTGGCAGCAAAGAGCTTGGACTTGCCACATAAACGAATAGCAAATTTCGGTTAGCATTGCCCTGAATACAATCAGGATTTCAAAAAATCTCAATATCCGGATTCTCCTCAAAAGTCTCTTCCATTACCGGAAAGAGTGATTCAAGGTGGCTGCTTTAGGATCTCATAGTTGACAGTGATTATTTATGTCACATACGATTTGTCACTTCCGGTTTGCGCACTAAGAAGTCATTTGAAGTAGCCTATTTTTCATTGCTCATTGGTTACGAACTAAGGCTCACTCATACCACAGAGTGCCATTAGAGAAACAAGCGCTAACGGCCGAAATGCGAACAAGCTCGCCTTTACGACAATCACAAACTAGTGAGAAAAAGCCTTATAAACGGTTGTCCGAGAACAATTGAGCTGTTTAGCTATTTGAGATTTATTAGTGCCTACTTTTGTAAATGCGCGGTTATTTTCATTTAATTAAATGTTGACTGATTTCCCTTTCAACTTTGCTATCGCTATTCCTTCACGTTGACGTTGACGTTCCAGCATCATAGAACGCTCAAACTGATAGATACCACCCAACATTGTTAGCATCAGTTGCTGCATTGGGTTATTTTCGCAAGTGAATGTTAAGGGTTCCTTGTGGAATATAAGCTTAACGCCTTAATCGGTTAACGCTTTAACAAGTGTGAGAGGTTTTCGGTATTGCGAGCCACTAGGCTAGGCTGTAGCGTATTGATTTTTAATCCTTATAGGTATTCACGCATTAATTAAAAGTGCGACAAACAGTAAATTCGCACTTTTTGAAACTGCGAAAAATGATAATTCGCAGTAAAGATTCGCACTTTGTTTTAGGCTGGTGCCGAACTAGTTAGAAAGAGCCTTATAAACTGTTGTTCGAGAACAATTGAGTTGTTTAGCTATTTGAGATTTATTAGTGCCTAATTTTGCAAGTGCGCAGATGTTTTCATTTAATTCAATGTTGACGGGTTTACCTTTATATTTCCCTTTTAGCTTGGCTATCGCTATACCTTCACGTTGACGCTCAAGCATCATAGAACGCTCAAACTGATAGATACCACCTAGCATTGTCAGCATTAGTTGCTGCATTGGGTTATCTTCGCCAGTGAACGTTAGAGATTCTTTGTGAAATATAAGCTTTACGCCTTTATCAGTTAACTCTTTAACAAGTGTAAGAAGATTTTCGGTATTACGAGCCATTCGGCTGATATCATGAACATGAACTGTATCGTCTTTTCTTACAAACTTTATAAGCTCCTTCAGAGCAGGTCGGTTTGTATCTTTACCACTACATTTATCAGTGAATGTTTCATCTAGTGGGATTTTATTTAATTGTCGTTCCGTGTTTTGTTCAATTGTCGAAACACGAATATACCCGATTTGTTTACCACTCATATTTATCCCTTGAAAGTGTTCACTTTAAGTCTTAGATGTCATAAGAATATACGTACACTTAATCAAAATCAACTTAAAATGAACACAATAGCAATTAATGATGAACGTACACTTTGACTATAGGCTAAAGATTCTAACTACCCGCCCTTATTAATTCTATGCTCTGGGCTTTAAGCCCTTTCTTATCACGGATAATCTCAAACGATACTCGACATAATAACTCTAACTCTTCGTACTCACGAACATCATCAATAGAAAAAAAGACGTCTTTTCCTTTTTCTCTTCGAATAAACCCACACCCCTTGTGCGGAGTGTAAGTATTTATAATTCCTTGATATATTTCCAATTACGACTCCCAGAATTCAGCTTTTGTTGTTACATTTTTACAGTAAGCTCTTAACTTCTTCTTATAGGCAGATGCTGTGCTTTTGTTTGTTCGAGCAACAATACCAAGCCGGTACATTACTTGATTATACCTATTCATGAAATTCAGTTTTTTATGCTCTTTCTTAGGAACTCTTAATATCGATTTTACAATATCGCATGTCAGTGCAATTTTCGACTCATCGTATTCTGGTAAAATGCATTTTAGTCTTAATCGATAGTCTTTGGACTGGCTATGATTGAGCCTATGTAATGTATTAACATGACCAGAAGTTCTATTCCATAAAGTATGATATCGTTCACATGTTTTTGAAACTTTAGCCTCCTGCTCACAATTATAAACCAGCTGGCGAACATAACGCCTTTCCTTTTTCCTTACCTTAGGTATACCGTGCTTAACCCACAAGCCCGTCACTTGAAAATCAACATTATCCTGACGTCTATCACAAACTTTAGTTTTTTTATTATGTAGTTTTAGCTGATGTTTCTTCATCATGCCAGAGACTGAAGTAATTATTTGTGAGCTTTTCTCATCCGTCAACTCACTTTTTGACGATATGGTAATATCATCCAGTAGTCGAGTATAATGGATTCCTTGACCGCGAAATTTGCTCACTAATTGGTATTCAGAGTTAAAAAAGACTAAGTTAGCTAAATAACTAGACGTTGCTGCTCCCTGAGGAATACTACCTCTATAGGTAGTTAGCTTTGTAAGCGCGTCTACGACATCATCTTCGAATTTAAAGAAATACTTAAAAATATTACTTACTGCTTTTGTTTTTATATTTGGATAAAAATTCCGAACATCTAAGTTAATTAAAGTAACTGCTCCAGCATGAACTTTAGCATTTTCAATATAATCTCTTTTCTGAATATCCGTAGCTTTTAGTCCCCCATGAAGGTAGTTAGGAAAAACAATATTACTAAAAATTCTAGAATTTATTCTTTTTTGAATTCTTTTTAATGTGAACTTTGCTTCACAAACAGTTCTTATTTTTCCGGTTTTGGGGTGTTCAGGAAGCGTAAACGATGTATATGAATCATCAATTTTATTAATGATTCCAATCATGTATTTTGGATGTAAGCCAAGAGTTTTGGCAAGGACATCTAAAGAACCTATTGGTAAAGGAGGGTACTGTGGTTTATCCAATATCTTATCCTGATATTATCGCCTTTAAGCGTATTACTTCCGTGTGAATTCCCCCACATTAAGTGAAAGAAGAGAAGTCAGTTATTAGATTAAATAAGAAGCCATTTCAATTAAATTGAGACACCCTCCTATAACACTTATAACCAAAGAGGTGCAGCCTACTACGAGTCCTGCAAGCCCCTTTGGGCTCTGGTTATCTTGCTGTTCAGTTGTATCGGTGCGGATTACCACATCGAGTTCTGTACCTTTACGTTTATTTGTATGACGAATGTTTAGGAAAAATTTTCCCATAAGTTAGCTCCTTTTATTAGCTATGAATTAGCCTGACCAATAAAAAGAAACCAGAAATAGTTTAGATAACCGTTGAGCCGACTTCCCTCTTCATTGCCTGACAACCATCGCATAGAAGAACTACAAAAATTGTTAGATTTTTGCAAGAGCTTTCTAGTATACGGGGTGCGGGTCATGAACCTTTGCAGGTTCGCTACAAGAGCGTCAATTTTCTGATTTAAAACATCAATACA
>Ga0209292_1007005_pt1 | contig 10875 bp, 11 predicted proteins | sample GOMGulsemesocosm_2_FD_184634 | JGI IMG/M metagenome (GOLD analysis project Ga0209292, IMG submission 184634) | Methane-oxidizing microbial communities from mesocosms in the Gulf of Mexico - GOM9C Gulf of Mexico (SPAdes) (version 2) | ecosystem: Environmental > Aquatic > Marine > Cold seeps...
TTTTACCACTACCTGTTCAAAAAATGTTCCCGTTTATGACCCAAGACAACTGGTTACTCAGTTATGCAAGTATAGAAGGGATAACCAAAGTATTGGAAGGAATGAATCGTAGAACTAAAAACAGATCCAAAATGAATCTTGCTGTAGTAGAATTGCAAGAGTTCTATGTAGATTTTGAAAAAGAGTTTACTTCTTTTTTCAACGAATTAATACAATTTACACAAGAAGAACTCCAACAACCCTACATGCTCGAATAAAATTGTACATTTGAGACTTTATCAATATCCTCTATAAAAACACAAGAGGGACGAATTAATCATTAACATTTTGTTCTATATAAACTTAGAACAAATTAAACCCACAAGTGGGATTAAAAATAGACAAACATGATACGTAAAATTTTCGCAATTACCTCAATCTTATTCATAACTAGCTGTGCTGAATTACAACAAGTTGTTGATAGCCTACCAGAGCAAACTAATGGAATCCTTTCTAATGCAGACATTGGAGCTGGATTAAGAGAAGCACTGAATCTAGGTATAGACAAACAAGTTTCTAAATTAACTCAGAAAGATGGCTTTTTAGGAAATCAGTTGGTGAAGATATTATTACCAGAAGAATTAAAAAAAGTTGACAAAGGTCTACGTGACATTGGATTAAGTAAATTAGCTGACGAAGGTTTAAAAGTACTTAACAGAGCTGCTGAAGATGCAGTTGGCGAAGCTACTCCTATTTTTGTGAATGCTGTTAAAGGAATTTCTTTTAATGATGCGAAAAACATTTTATTAGGAAGTGACAATGCTGCTACTACCTATTTACAAACAGGTACTAAAACGGCACTGTATGCCAAATTTAACCCTGTAATAAAAAACTCATTTGCAAAGGTTGGAGCTGATAAAGTATGGAGTAATATCATTACTAAATACAACAGTATTCCTTTTGTTAAAAAAGTGAATCCAGATTTAACTGACTATACTACTAACGAAGCTTTAAAAGGTGTATACACAATGATTGCTGTTGAAGAAAAAGAAATCAGAACCAAAGTGGGTTCAAGATCTACTGCATTATTACAAAAAGTATTTGCTTTGCAAGATTAAGCTATCCTTTTTTACAACATAAAAAACCGTCAAAATAGTATTTTGACGGTTTTTTATGTAAATCACCCACGTAAACCACACATTTACAAAAGTTTAACCAAATAACACTAGTTGCTTTCTATATTTTTAACTATCTTTAATCAGCTTATAACCAATTAATTAAAACACCATGTTAGCTGAATTAGATATATACAGGGATACTTCACGATTAGAATCTCGATACAAAAAACTCGTTGAAAAAGCATATAATTTCAAGTATACAAATAGTACAATAAGTGACTTGGCCGCATATAAAGCTATGCGCTTATTAGAGAAAATTAATAGAGTTAAGTTCGGGTACTAAATTTCAGTATCAATAATTTTATGTAAGCTTTTGAAATACTCAAAAGCTCCAAGTAGTCTTGTACCATACCACGAAAAGTATTCACCATCCACCAACAGTATATTAGCCTGAGGAAGAAACTCTTTCAATTCTAAAATATGTTTTTCTTTAAAAGGATAAGGCTCACTAGACAAGAATACAATATCTGGTTTATTACTTCCTAACAATGAGCTAATAGATACTTCAGGATACCTAGACAAATTAGCAAATACATTTTCAAACTTATTTAAAGACAATAAGTGATGTATTATAGTATTATTCCCTGAAACCATCCAAGGTTTTCTCCAAATAAAATAAGCTACTTTCTTTATTGGCCTTTTACTTATATAATTCTTAAAATCGTCAACTAAGTTAATTAGTGAATTGGAAATTTCGGTAGCTTTATTTTTAATAGAAAATATTTCACCATACTGTTTTATTAACTCAACAGTATCTTTTATTGTATAAATATCAGAAACATGAACTGGAGCAATTTTTTCGAGGGCTTCAACCATTTCCTTGGTGTTTTCTTCTTTATTACAAAGAATTATATCTGGCTTTAAAGCTTTAATTCTATCAAAATGAACCTGCTTAGTCCCTCCTACAATAGTTCTTTCTTTTCGAAAATGAATTGGATGTACACAGAATTTTGTTAAACCAACAATACTTTCTTCTAAACCCAAATCAACTAATAGCTCAGTTTGCGAAGGTACTAACGAGACTATTCGAATGGGAACCTTCGCCAACTCTATTGATCTATTTAATTGGTCTCTAAACAAAAGCATCTCAAATATTTAAATTTAGCTATTTAAAATGGTTTCCATTTGTTGTTGTAACTCCAAAGCTTTATTAGCTGAAACTTGTGCGAAGTTTTCATCATTACCAGCATATATAATTCCTCGAGAAGAATTAATCAATAAACCAATATTTTCAGACATTCCATATTTACAAACATCTTGCAAGTCGCCTCCTTGAGCTCCAACTCCTGGAACTAACAAGAAACTATTTGGGACTATCTTACGAATCTCTTTAAAATATTCTGCTTTTGTAGCACCTACAACATACATTAGGTTTTCCGAGTTTTCCCATGTTTTAGAAGTCTCTAAAACTTGTTTATACAACTCTTGTCCATTTGTTTCCAATGTCTGAAAATCAAATGCTCCTTTGTTTGATGTTAAAGCCAACATTATCGTATGCTTGTCTTTAAAGGCTAAAAAAGGCTCTATTGAATCTTTCCCCATATACGGAGCAACAGTAACCGAATCAAAAGCTAAATCCTCTAAAAAAGCTTTAGCATACATAGTAGAAGTATTTCCAATATCTCCACGTTTAGCATCAGCAATAGTGTATATTTCAGGATAGTTCGTATTCAAATATTGAATTGTCTTTTCTAATGACTTCCACCCTTTTAACCCATATGCTTCATAAAAAGCGATATTAGGTTTATAAGAAACACATAAATGATGTGTTGCATCTATAATAGCCTTATTAAACTCAAAAATAGGGTCTTCAGTTGCTAATAAATGTTGTGGTATTTTATTTAAATCGACATCCAAACCAATACATAAAAATGATTTCTTTGCCTTTATCTGCTCTACTAGTTGTGCTGTTGTCATTGTATAATCTCTAAACTGATAGTATATAAAAATTCCCGCATGAAAGCGGGAATTAAATTCTTTTTAAATTTCGTCAGAAGCTGCTTTTAACTTTTCAGTATTAACAACAATTTTTAACTCGTCAATTATTTTCTGAATATCTCCATTTACAATATTTGGTAAATCATATAATGTTAATCCTATTCTATGATCAGTTACCCTTCCTTGCGGATAATTGTATGTTCTAATTTTTGATGATCTATCTCCAGAAGCCACTAAACTTTTACGAGTAGCAGAATCTGCTGCTTGTTTTTTAGCCAATTCTAATTCGTATAAACGAGAACGCAATACTTTTAAAGCTTTCTCTAAGTTTTTATGTGATGATTTTTGATCCTGACAACTTACAATCATACCTGTTGGTTCGTGATGTAGCTTAATTGCAGAATACGTAGTGTTTACTGATTGTCCACCTGGCCCTGTAGAAGTAGTACGCTCTATACGTACTTCTTGCATATTCAATTCTACATCAAATTCTTCAGCTTCTGGTAATACAATTACTGTAGCTGCTGAAGTATGAACTCTACCTTGCGTTTCTGTTTGAGGTACACGTTGTACACGATGCACACCAGATTCATATTTCAATGTTCCGTAAACATCGTCTCCAGAAATTTCAAAGATGATTTCTTTAAAACCTCCAGAAGTACCATCACTTACATTTACAACATCTACTTTCCAACCTTTATCACTAGCGAATTTAGTATACATACGGTATAAATCTCCTGCAAAAATACTTGCTTCATCTCCACCAGTACCTGCACGAAGTTCCACTACAACATTTTTAGCATCTTCTGGATCTTTAGGAATCATTAACAAGTTAATTTCTTCCTCTAAAGCTGGTAATTGCTCTTTAGCCTCATCCAATTGCATTTTGGCCATTTCAACCATTTCTGCATCAGAACCGTCCTTTATAATTTCGTTAGACTCTTCAACATTACCTGTTAATTCAATATATTGATCACGCTTTTCCATCATGATACGTAAATCCTTATATTCTCTATTTAAAGCAATATATCGTTTTTGATCCATGATAATATCAGGTTGAATAATCAAATCTGATACTTCATCAAAACGTTGTTTTACTATTTGTAATCTTTCTAACATGCTACTTTTTTCAATAATTGGAACGCAAATTTAAACAATTGATTTCATTTTTCAAGTATTACCTCAAACGAAAAATGGTATTGGTTAATTAACACCTCGGGCGTTTATATCAAGGAGATTAATTTTCCAAAAAAACACTGTGTGAGTTAGCTTAAATCTGAGGTTATTAATTTTAAAAATTCATTTCTTGTTTCCTGATTTCTAAACGCTCCTGTGAACCCTGATGTAGTTGTAGTTGAATTTTGTTTTTGCACTCCACGCATCATCATACACATATGGCTTGCTTCAATAACTACCGCTACTCCTTTTGGACTTAAGGTATCGTCAATACATTTTAATATTTGATCGGTTAATCTTTCTTGAACTTGTAAACGTCTAGAAAACACATCTACAATCCTAGGCAATTTACTTAAACCTACAATATGCCCGTTAGGTATATAAGCAATATGAGCTTTACCAAAAAAAGGTAACATATGATGCTCACAAAGTGAATATAATTCAATATCCTTTACAATTACCATATTGTTATAATCCTCTTTAAACATGGCGCTCTTTAATATTTCAGCGGCATCTAAATCATACCCTTGAGTTAAAAACTGCATCGCTTTTGAAGCTCTTTCAGGTGTTTTTAATAATCCTTCACGGTTAACATCCTCTCCTACCTCTTCAATTATTTTTGTATACCTAGCTTTAATTTCAGCTGTAGTTTCTTCGTTATACTCTTCAAAATGCTTGTATCCCATGTCAAAAATTATTCATTCAAATTCAAAGGACTAAATTAATCTAATTTCTCTAACTAAGAAGCTAATTCTTATATAAACCTTCTTATACACTATAGTTTTAACTTTTATTTGTGACACTTCATCTTTGCTTAATTGTAGTTTTGCATGATCAATTATACCCTATATGAAATCATTATTTCTTTTTTTAATATTATTTATACCAACATTTAGTTTTGCTCAACTAGAGCAAGTTAAAAAAGAATATACAACCACAAAAATCACTACGCCTCCAAAGGTTGATGGTATTTTAGATGACGCTATTTGGAGTACACTTCCTAAATTAGGGAACTTTACCATGTTTGATCCTGGGGATGGAACTCCAGAACCAGACACTCATAAAACTATAGTGAAAATTGGTTATACTGATGATGCTATTTATGTAGCTGCTTATATGTATGATGATGAACCTGAAAAAATTTTAAGACAAGTTAGCCAGCGAGATCAATTAAATGCACAAGCTGATTATTTTGCTGTAATATTAAACACCTATAACAACAATATTAATGAGACAAAGTTTTTAGTAACTTCTGCAGGAACTCTTGCTGACGCTAGTAGTGAAAACGGGCGTGATGACTGGAGTTGGAATACCGTTTTTAAGGCAGAAATTAGTTTTGATGAAAAAGGTTGGTATGCCGAATATCGCATTCCTTATTCAGCTTTACGTTTTCCAAAAAAGGAAGAACAACTTTGGGGCTTGCAATTTTATAGGAAGGTAAAACACATGAATGAAACCTATTCCTGGAATTATATATACAAAAATATTGGAAATGAAAGTCAATACAATGGTTTATTAAAAGGTATAAAAAACATTACTCCTCCAACAAGATTAAGTTTTTACCCTTTTGCTGCGGTAAACCAAGAGTTTTTTGACGGAACTAATGAGACTACTTTTAGCGCAGGTATGGATATCAAATATGGTATTAGTGACAGTTTTACCTTAGATGCGACACTAATACCTGATTTCGGACAAGCAAAGTTTGATGATGTAACTTTAAACTTAGGTCCTTTTGAACAAACATTTTCTGAAAATAGAGCTTTTTTCACTGAAGGAACTGAGTTATTCAATAAAGGAGGGCTATTCTATTCTAGAAGAGTTGGAAACACTCCTTCAGCATACAATAAAGCATATGATAATTTAAATGATAACGACAGTGTAGCTGAGAACCCTAGAAGTGTTAAGTTATTAAATGCCATAAAAGTTTCTGGCAGAACAAAAGAAGGATTAGGAATTGGTTTTTTTAATTCTGTAACCCAAAAAACAGAAGCAGAAATTATTGACACATCTACTGGAGTTACCAGAAAAGTAATTACAGAACCTACAGCTAACTACAATGTATTAGTTTTAGATCAGCAATTACAAAACAGTTCTTCTGTTACCCTTGTAAATACTAATGTTACCAGAAATGGATATTATAGGGATGCTAATGTTACGGCACTATTATTTGGCATAAACAATAAGAAAAACTCATTCAAGTACAGCGGTAAAGCTGTTCTAAGTCACGTAAATGACATTGATGATTCCAAGTCTGGTTTTTCTACAAAATTTGATATCGATAGAACAAAAGGTAGATTTCGTTATTCCGTCACTAATCGTATCGCAAATGAAACCTATGACATTAATGATTTAGGAATTACTAGAGAAACAAACTACAACAACACTAGTTTTGATGCTTCATATCAAAACTTCAAGCCTACAAAAAGGTTTAATAAATATAGAATTAACGGATGGTTCAACCACAACAGACGTTTAGTTCCAAGTACATTTGTAAACAATTCATATGGAGTTGGCTTTTTTGCTTCTACAATAAATAGGTTCACTTTTGGGGGAAATATAAGAGGCGGAAGTATCCTTAAAGATTTTTATGAACCAAGAACTGTAAACAAATATCTAGAGCAACCAAGTATGTTAGGAAGTAACGTTTGGATTTCAACTGATTTTAGAAAAAAGTTCGCAGTAGAATCAAATATAAATATTTCAACTTTTGCTGATAGTGAGAGACGTGGGTTATATATGCGCATACAACCACGATATCGTTTTTCTGATCAATTTTCGCTTATTTATACTATTAGTCATTGGAGAGGTAGTAATGAAATAGGGTATGTTAATACCGTTGACAATGACATCATTATGGGACAACGTGATGTTAAAAACTTTGTAAATTCAATTACTGCTAGTTACAACTTTAGCAGTAAACAGGCTTTAAACTTTAGCTTACGTAATTACTGGTCAACTGCTAGTTATACCGACAATGTATATGGGAGTTTAAATACGAATGGTACCTTGACTCCATTCAACTACGATACGGTAAATAACGATCATAACACCAATTTTAACATCTGGAATGTTGACTTAAGTTACAATTGGCGCTTTGCTCCAGGAAGCGAAGCTATTCTTTTATACAGAAATCAAATTTTTAATCAGGATGAGTTTTCAGAACGGAATTTTTCTGAAAGTTTTGATACTTTATTCAAACAACCAATAAAACATAATTTCTCTATTAAAGTGGTGTATTTCCTTGATTATAATAATCTAAAAAGTGTACTAAAAAAAGGAAACTCATAATTGGGTGAATCCCTAGTTTTTAACTATTTTCACTTTCTCATTATTTAGAAAATGATTTTAGCAAAAAACATACATAAATACTACGATAATTTACACGTTTTAAAAGGTGTAGACTTACATATAAAGAAAGGTGAAATTGTTTCCATTGTTGGAAGCTCAGGAGCTGGAAAAACTACTTTACTACAAATTCTTGGTACCTTAGACTTTATAGACAAAAAAGACACTACTAGCTCACTTACTATAAATGGTGAGGTTATAAGCGCTTTAAAAGAAAAGAAGTTAGCCAAATTTAGAAATGAGCATATTGGTTTTATTTTTCAATTTCATCAACTCTTACCTGAATTCACTGCTTTAGAAAATGTTTGTATTCCAGCATATATTGGAGGTAGAAACAAACAAGAAACTGAAAAAAGAGCCAAAGAGTTTTTGGATTTTTTAGGATTATCACATCGTTACGAACACAAGCCTACCGAACTATCAGGAGGAGAACAACAGCGTGTAGCAGTAGCCAGAGCATTAATTAATAACCCAAAAGTTATTTTCGCTGATGAACCTTCTGGAAATTTAGATTCTGAAAGTGCTGAAAACCTGCACAACCTATTTTTTGAACTACGTGATAAATTTGGTCAAACCTTTGTTATTGTTACACATAATCAAAAATTAGCAGATATGGCTGACAGAAAACTAGTAATGAAAGATGGAAATATCGTTCGATAATTATTTTACACTTATACCATGAAAAACATCTTACTTACAACCATACTAACTATTTATAGCTCATTTGCTTTTTCTCAAACTAAAGAGCAACTAAACCATTTAGATAGTTACTATGAAAAAGCTTTAAAAGAATGGAATATTCCTGGAATGGCAATCGCTATTGTAAAAAACGACAGCATCATTTTCAGTAAAGGATATGGATATTCCAATATTAAAGAAAAAACAAAAGTTGACGCCAATACATTATTTGCAATCGCATCAAACTCAAAAGCATTTACTGCTACAGCTTTAGCACAATTAGTAGAACAAAAAAAAATTAAATGGACTGATAAAGTAATTGACTACTTACCTTACTTTAAAATGTATGACGAGTATACTACACAACATACAACTATAGAAGACTTATTATCTCATAGAAGCGGTTTAAAAACTTTTAGTGGTGATTTATTATGGTACGGAACAACTAAAACAGCTGAAGAAATACTATCCGTACAACAATATTTAACACCAACTTCTGAATTCAGAACAAAATTTGGCTATTCAAATTTAGCTTATTTAGCTGCCGGAAAAGTAATTGAAAAAGTGACGGATACAACATGGAGTAACTATATAAGCACTCATTTTTTAAAACCATTAAAAATGAACAGAACACTTACTTCAACATCTCAGCTAAAAAGCACTACAAATACAGCTACACCTTATTTTATAGAAAACAAGAAAGTTATTGAACTGAAATGGTTAAACTGGGATAATATTGCGCCAGCGGGAGCTCTAATCTCTTCAGTTAATGATTATGCCAAATGGTTATCATTAAATATTAATAAAGGGACACTTAACGGGGAAACATACTATTCTGAAAATAGCTACACAACCCTTATCACTCCACATATTAATTTTAAAGTTGGTAAAAACACGGAAAACGTTCATTTTAAATCTTATGCTTTAGGTTGGAATACACAAGACTATCAGGGATATCAAATAGTTGGTCATGGTGGTGGCTATGATGGTATGATATCAAAATCTACTTTTGTTCCTGAAAAAAGACTAGGGATTATTGTGTTAACAAACAGTCTTAATTGGGTACCTGGGGCATTGGTAAATAAAAGTTTAGATGTTTTATTAGCTAATAAGTTAGATGCAAAAGATTGGTCAGGAAACTATTTAGGCTATTACAAACAAAACGATAGTACCAACACAGCAAAACAACTTAAAAACGAAAAATTACGTTACCAAATTCAGAAAAAACATAAACCCTTAAAGGAGTACATTGGTGTTTATACTGATAAAATGTACGGAACTGTTACTGTTACAGAAAAAGATAATTCATTATATTTTTCAATGGATAATACACCAATATTTAAGGCTAACTTAAAACATTGGAATCATCATATTTTCACTTTCCGATTTGACACAAATCTATCTTCACTACCTGAAGGTAAACTATGGTTTGATTTGAATAAAAATGGTAAAATCGCTAAACTACATATTGACATCCCTAATCCAGATTTTTATTTTGATGAATTTAACTTTATAAAAAACAATTAAAATGTCATTAAGGTTACCTAAGGTTGAATTAAAAGCCTTTCTAGACGAAAAAGTAATTCAGTACAATACATTAGATTTTATTGAATCTGACCCTATTTCAATACCTCATAAATACATTTTAAAAGAAGATATTGAGATATCAGGGTTTTTAGCTGCAACTATTGCATGGGGTAATCGTAAAATGATTATTAAAAATGCTAATCGAATGATGGAATTGTTAGGGAATTCTCCTTATGATTTTGTTATGAACCATCAAGAACATCATTTAGAACAATTGGATGGCTTTGTGCACAGAACATTTAATTCAATAGATTTTATTCATTTTATAAAAGCACTTAAACACATCTATACCAATCATAAAGGTTTAGAAAATATATTTAATACTCATGCTACTAATGACTCTTTACAACCAGCGATACATGAATTGAAAAAAATATTTTTTGAAATCCCACACCTTTCGCGAACTACAAAGCATGTGTCAGATCCTTTAAAAGGATCTTCTTCAAAAAGAATTAATATGTGGCTTAGGTGGTTAATCCGTGACGATAATATTGGTGTGGACTTCGGACTGTGGAAAAACATATCGGCAAGCACGCTTTCTTGCCCTTTAGACGTACACTCTGGAAATGTAGCTAGAAAACTAGGACTATTAACTAGAAAACAAAACGACGCTAAAGCATTAGCTGAATTAGATAGTAAATTACGAAAAATGGATCCTAATGACCCAGTAAAATATGATTTTGCATTGTTTGGCTTAGGTGTGTTTGAGAAGTTTTAATCCCCCTCACTATTATTAATGATTTTAAAATACCATATAGATGGTATATGTTCGTATGTAAATATTTAGTATCTTTGTAATGTCTATAATTTGTTTTATGGATTAAGTAAGTTTTTTTGGGGTAAAAATCTCTGTTAGCTATTCTAACAGAGATTTTTTTTTAAACACTTTTTAACAATAAAAAAATCATCATTCAAACGTCAATTTGGTATTTAAATGATATATTTGGTTTGAATAATGCAGTTCAATAATCCAAACATATTATATGCGCTATTT
>Ga0209292_1007006_pt1 | contig 10874 bp, 7 predicted proteins | sample GOMGulsemesocosm_2_FD_184634 | JGI IMG/M metagenome (GOLD analysis project Ga0209292, IMG submission 184634) | Methane-oxidizing microbial communities from mesocosms in the Gulf of Mexico - GOM9C Gulf of Mexico (SPAdes) (version 2) | ecosystem: Environmental > Aquatic > Marine > Cold seeps...
TGATAATAATTGCACAACAAGATGTGATAACCGGTGAATGCTTCTTTTGATGTTAATAATAGAGACATCTAACGCGGTATCTTTGTTATCTTCTAAGATGTTTTCGGTGTGTATCATTAATGCAGCTAGTGGTGTTCTTAACTCATGTGCGGCATCTGAAGCAAAACGCCTTTCCCGATCGTATTGATCACTTAAATGATCGAATAGAGTATTCACAGCACTAATTAAGCCGGTCACTTCTTCTGGTTCGGTTTTATAAGACAGCTTATCTAAATTAGTATAATTTTTTTCCTGGACATCATTTGCAATGACTTCAAGAGGTTTGAGCCCTTTGCGGATCACTAAGCTAACCATCAAGATAAAAAATGGTGTGAGTAAGAATAAAGGTATCGCGTGATCTAATGCTATATGGTGAATTAATTCGCCACGAATATCCATACGTTCGCCTACCACTAAATGCCAGTCGTCTTCTTTTGAATAAAGGGTAAATATGCGCCATTCAAATTCCCCAAGCTCAATGTAAGTATAGCCTTGGGTTAAGTCAGACTCGGGGTGATTAGGTGCACTTGCAGAACGTAATATCAAACCATCTTCATTAATGACTTGAAATGATATCTTTTTCTCATAATTATGCTGAATTGCATGAGGGTCTTTTTCTTTGTTCAGTAAGGCTTCAGTTAATGAATCGCGATGTTTTTCTATGGTATCTTGGCTGGTCATGCCATGTAATACACGGGCAGATTGCGCTAAACTGGCATCAAATAACTCTTCCACTTCTTTAGCGGTATCATAATATACCCACACCGCAGGAATAATGGTCATCGCTAATGCCCAACCGACAATATGAAAGGTTAAATACCGACGAATAGAATAATGTTTTGTTTTACTTTTCATGACTTTCTAATTTATATCCCACACCGCGAATCGTTTTAATTATCCCGGTATATAACTTTTTACGTAAATGATGAACATGTACTTCGATACTGTTACTTTCTACTTCAATGTCCCAGCCATAAACCACATCTTCTAACTTAGCTTTGCTCATCACTCTATTGGGGTTATTCAAGAATTCTGCGAGCAGTGTTGTTTCTCGGCGGCTCAATTCAATTAATTCCCCCTCTAAAGTCACCTCTAAAGAAGCCGGATTATAAGTAATGCGTCCATGCTCTATAACAGGTTCTATATGGCCATGACGTCGACGACCTAAGGCTCTCAATCGAGCTTTTAATTCACTTAACTCAAAGGGTTTAATTAAATAATCATCGGCGCCAGTATCTAAGCCGGTAATTTTATCTTCAATGGTGTCACGCGCAGTTAATATCAGAATAGGTATATCTAGTCCTGACTTTCTTGCCCCCTTGAGTATGTCAATACCATCGATATCAGGTAAACCAAGATCAAGTATCACTAACTCAAATTCCTCAGTTAAAAGGGCTTGTTTTGCCTGTAGGCCACTCTTCAACCAATCGGTTTGATAACCTTCTCTGTCAAGGGCCGTTTTTATCCCTTCACCTAATACTTGGTCGTCTTCCACTAATAAAATTCGCATGATGTACTCACCTTGTCTCTATTGAAGAAGACACTAAAAACACTACGCTAAACTATTTAATGACTGACATCAATCACTTAAAACTATCAAACGTATTATCGCTATGGTTCAGCGGCAAACTTTTGAATGATGGGTAGTTGTTTCACTATCGATTTACTCACTATTGACGGAAATAATGCATTAATTCGAACAAAAAGTTTTTCAGGCCAACCGATATAACGCTCGGTTTTCTTTTGTTCAATTAATGTTAGTAATTCCTTAGCGACATGTTCCGGTAAATCAGTGGAAGTATTAAGTGCGGTATTTAGTTGTTTGATTTTGTCACTAATCAAATTTGTTTTGGTAGCTCTAGGCGATAAATACTTCACGGTTAAATTTGTATCGGCTAATTCTCGAGATAAGGTCTGACTAAATCCTCTTAAAGCAAATTTACTCGCACAATAGGCAGAGTAACCAGGAAAACCAATACTGCCAAATGTTGAGCCAATATTAATTATTTGCGCTGAACTTTGCTTTAAAAGCTTAGGTAATAGTGCTTGTGTTAATTGAATAGGAGCAATGGTATTGGTGGATATGATACGGTTTATTTCACTTTCGGTTGTCTGTTCAAGTAAAGACAACTGACTAATACCGGCATTATTAATCAATAAATCAATCTCAAACTCCAGTGTTGCTAAGTAGGCAATTAATGCTTGGCGTTGCGCTGAGTCGACGAGGTCTACAGCAAAGATTTCAACCTTATTTGTCGCACTTATATTCGATGTTAAAAGTTCAGCTTTTAGTTCATGTAATTTATTTCTATCTCGGCCAATTAACACCATATTAGCGCCCTTATCAAATAATAGCTGACTGAAAGCTTTGCCCATGCCGCCCGTTGCGCCTGTTAATAATACATTGCTGTTTTTCATTTTTGTCGATGATTGATTTCTCATGTGAATAACCTTTAATATTTGAATTTAAATAAAGCTGAATAATGCTACTGATAAAAGCTTTATTAGCGATTAAGTGCCCATGGCAATAAATAACTGTCGCTCAGCAAGCTCGCCATGTATTGCTCTTCGGCCATGCAATACTCGTTTATTATCAATTAGTACAACATCGCCATTTTGCCAATTGACTTCATGGGTATATTTTTCTGCCAAATCAGCCGTTTGCTTGACGATGAATTCACTTATTTGTTCGCCATCAGCAAAAGTATAACTGGGCTTTTCGTAATTAAATGAAGGGCCGAGTATGGCATTGGCGAAAGCTATTTCGCTTCGTTGCTCTGCTCTTTCGTCAACTAAACAAGGCTGAATATCTAACTCATAATCTAAACTTCCATCACTATTAATGGTGCCACGCTGGTTTGGGTTTACAGCGATAAAGTCTGCTAAATGTTTTGCGTTAACTTCGCTCTCTGAATTTACCTTTGGGTGCTGATCTGCTACATATTTACGCCATAAATGTGCAGGTAATTGTCTAGAGACCGTAACCCCTTGTTGCCATTTTTTCTGTAACTGCTCTGGCATATTCTTAAATAACCTACGACCATCGCATATCGTGGTCTGCGATCCAGACTCTGCACTTTTAGCGCTATAAAATCCGACATATTTAGGTGTAAATGGCGTGTTACCATTTTCTATATGTAAACCTACTGACTCTTTACCTGCATTCACTTTTTGACTGTTTTTATCGGCAAAGTCTCTTGCAGGGTCAAAGGTAAGTTGCTGGCAAAACTGTTGCAGTAATTCACTAAATTTATTCAAATTGCTATTAAACCCTCTTAATAGCACCCACCCCTCTTTAGCTAAATGTTGTTTTACTAATTCAATGATAACTTGATCATTTAAATCAGCTATTAGGCCATGGTTTTCTCTTGGTGTTATGATATTGTTCATGTGAGTTCCTTAAAATATTGGCTAACGGTAGACGGAAGCTAAATTAGAGTTAAATCTATGCGTAAAGCTCAGCAATTTTCTCTTGATATACATTTTCAATATTCAGCCTTTTTAAGCGTCCATTACTGGTCAGTAAATTGTTATTAGGTGTAAAGGACTGCACCGCACTCACCCACTGGCGAATTTGTGCATAATCGGGTAAGAATTTATTACATTCATCAATAGCTTCTTGTATTTCTTTGATGTTATTAGAAGCGGAAACAACAACGGCTGATAACGAAGGACGTGCTTCACCAAAAACTGCTATTTGTGAAATAACAGCAGAAGCAGACAAACTTGCTTCAACCCATTCGGGTGATATGTTTCGGCCGAAACTACTGACGATTTTGTTGTTTTTTCTGCCTGAAATAAAGATATAACCATCTTCATCTATGTAGCCTAAATCACCGGTATAAATACGGTCTAAAGGTTGGTCTAATTCACCTAGATAACCTAACATCGATTGACCTTCAATAACGATTTCGCCGGCATCGCTAATGACAGCCCCCACATGAGGTAAAGGTTTTCCTACACTGCCAATTCTCTGCTGTCCCGGTAAATTTAAGCTCACCACAGAGCCACATTCTGATAAGCCATAACCTTCAAAAACAGGTAATCCTAATTTATTGGCTTGCTGTAAAATAGGCATTGACGATTTCCCACCACCGACAGCAATAAACTGCAAATTTGAGCACTGCTTTGAAACGGTTTGATTAAACTTTTGAACTAAAAGCGTTAACATTTGTGGTAATAAAATAAGGCTACCCACCTGATGTAATTCTATTTTTTTAAGTAACTTACTCATATCAAATTCCGCATTTGACATAAAACCCAATGCAGCTAAAGGTTCGGTGATAACCACACCACCATGCATTAAACATACATATACGCCCGCGATATTTTCTAAAAGTGTTGCTAAAGGCAGTACACATAAGTGATTTGTTGATGCCATTGAGCTCATCGACGCTTCAATACCTTCGCATACAGCGCCAATGTTTTGAGAGGATAGGCATATCCCTTTAGGATCTCCTGTCGATCCTGAGGTATAGGTTATTTTAATGCTGTTCGCTAAATCGACTTTTTTGTCAGTTCCCGCTTTAGTCACGATTCGCAGCATAATGGTATTTTCAAGGAGTAAAGTTGTTTCAGTACCTTCAAAATTTAAAGATTGATTACTTTTTAAAATACCTGACATGAAACGTTTCGTGATAATCGCCTCGACGCCAGCAGAATTGACTAAATGGTCGACTTGCGATTGTGTAAAAAACAAGGGGATTGGAACAAGCGTAATACCTAGTTTTGCCGCCGCTAAATCGCAAATAATCCACGCTGCGCAGTTATCCATATAAAGGCCTATGCACTGAACGCCTTCGGTTTTAAATAATGAAGCAACATGGGTTATATGATTAACTAATTGTTGATTGGTAATAATGGTTTGCGTACTTGCTTCCCTTGAAACTAGTGCATCTTGGTTAGGAAAGTTTATTGCACGCTTATCTAATGCTTTGAATAGTGGTTCCATCTTTTACCCTTTTAATGAATCAATTGTGATTTCTTAAAAGCAAGTATCAAGGATGAAACTTAACTCAACCTTAAGTGATTATTTAAGGTTGAGTTTTTGGTGACAAAGATTAGCAGGATTATCTATTACTGGTGGGATTAATTTAAATAACTTTATAGCTCGAAAGCCATAGCGCTCTGTGATAGAAAAACTGATGTCCCTGCTATTTCGAGCGATATCAATGAAATAATGATACAGAGTCAAGTAGGGAATAAGATCAACATGAATATAAACTAGCGCTACTATCATGTTGAACTAATCATACCGTTTTAATGACCGTTAATTTTATCACCAAATTCATCAATGGTCGCTGATGGATCAGCCAGTTCATCATCCCACCGTAAAGGGGGGACTTTACCAAACGATGGTTCATGAATACCGAAGGTACAGATGGGGCCATATGGATATTCTTTCGTAATATAATAACCATAAACGCCATTTATATCCGTTGCGCCGTTACATTCATCCAAATTACCGGTATTACCATTATCATAAACCCAGTCATCTATGTATCGACCCAATGGGATGCCGAAAGGTTGGCTGGTAAAGCTAAAATCGAAGTCTTCAGAACGATTGATAACATCCCATGGAGTCGGCGGTGTACCATGTTCTTTAAATGCAGGTGTGTCAGTATAGGGTTGGCGTGATTGTCCAATACCATTTTCATCAGGGTTCAATTGCCAATTTTTTAAGGTATATCCGGATTTTGCTTTGACTAAAATCCCCTCTTGATTAACGAACCACATACCAAATAAGGGGAAACCATCTTTAGCAAAACCGATTAGGGGCGAACCGTTAATTCCAGGAGATATAGTCGCTTCATCATTGCTTTGCAGCGGATGTGTCATCGCGTGATAATGGTAAGTACCTTCAAAACCATGTCCATAATATTCATCAAAAATTGCCGCCAATTTTTCTGCTGCGGGCTCTTGTAAAGCATAAGCGGGTATTTCAAACCAGACAGAGCCATCACCACAGCCAGTCGCGTTTCCGGCCTCATTGACTCTTGCGTGTTCAGGGTTATAACAAAAACCAGAGTCCATGGCTATTCCCACACCATTTAATAAAATACCATCGTAATCCATAAAATTAGTCGGATTGCGGTCGGTGTCATCAGCAACTCTTGGGGTTGACATAATTGGGTTGATGGGAAGGTAGGTCAATTGCATGTCATCGTGATCGATTTCGGTTACCCAAACGTTCTCTTCATTAGGCGAACCGACATCCCAGCCCAAATCATGATTTGGGATCATGTTGTGACGCATACGACAATGCGTAGCTAATTCAGGATCACTCGTTTCAATGACCGACTTATAATTCCAACCACCCGCTATATTGGCTTTGGCAGGGTCTTGAACATAACCACCGCTTACAATAACTAAATCAATAATCACAATACTTTCTTTATTGGTTCCAGGAAAATAAGGGGCATCAACGGAGAAGTTTGATCTGTCATTAATACCAGCGGAGCTATAGTCACCATTATTAGCATCGGTAACATAAGCTCGACAATCTGGATTTCTATTGGTTAAAACCGCATTGAGCATGCCATTGGTGGTTTCATTTAAGTCTGGATTAGCCACATATTGATCTGATTCTGGAGTTGGTTCTGGTTCAATAATGACAGGTTCATCATTGCTCTGGGTATCAGATCCACTTCCTCCGCAACCAGTTAACACAAAACATAAAAGTGAAAAAGCAAACACTTTACAATAAGTGCAGAAATTATCGGTAATTTTACTTTGATACATATGACACTCCAAATTAAAAAGAACATAACACAGTGAATAATATAACATCTGTACTTACGCAACAGCATGGATTAGTGAGTAATTTAATCAATTAAAGAATCGCTCCTTTAGTCATAACATAAGCAGCACTTTGTCCCTTGCCAACAAAAGCTTGTTCAGTGCACATTAGAACAACTTTACAGCTTGCTTGTTTCTTCAATATTGGCAAATAAATCAATATGCCATTTTTGTTCAAAGTATCTTCAGCAGCTCTTTGAACTTCAGTTAGACATACGTTTATATTTCAATTGCAGTTCATTTCGTAAGTTATCTATTTGCAACAAACGAGCTTGTATATAAAGGGCTTGAGCATTCGTAATATTGTCTGCATTTTCGCTTACTTGCTCAAATAATACAATTTGATATTGTCCTTTGAGTACCTCTTGCAAAACCTGCTCATATTCAGGGTGCTTTTGTATTCCGCCTTCAATTGTTGACATACTACCGACCCTATAATCTGATGCAGGCTAAGCTTTTTTACGTTGGTTATAAAGTAGTATCAGCCCAAGAAAGAATATAAATAGACTTGAGGGCTCAGGTACTGAAACTCGTTGCACAGCTGAAATCATTTCTCCTGTAACATAAATTTCTGAACCACTGCTATTGGCATCTAGATCTCTATGGTAAGTAAAGCTAGCTGACACATTACTCCAGTCAATAGGGAAACTGGTATATGAGTGAGCTGGGCTATCATCCATAAAGCTAAAGATAATCGCTTCCCAATTAATGTCACCTATTAGCGCATTATCAACAGTATATGATGAGCGAATATTACCGGACTCTCGGCTACTCGAATGGTTAGTCCAAGCTAAAGCAGGCATTAAATTATTTAGCCATAGATCACTGCTTAACTCAGCAATATCCAAAGTAGCATTAGTTACATCAAAAAATGTTTGGCTTACACTCTCAGATATAATTGGCGTGTCACTATCAAAACTAAGACTTGCCGTGATTATATCGCCAGCCGTTAAAGGATTAAGCCATGCGCCATTTGTGCGGTCTTCGACAAAACTAACCTCGAACTCGTAATCCCAAGTGATAATTCCAGCATGAGACTGTAGCGAGAGAAACAACAATATGATGATCGAGGTTACTCTAGTTAGTTTATTCATTTTTATTAAATCCATTAGCTTAAGGGTAAATTATTCTGATTAATATCAGTTTAAATAATATGAATAATATATAAGTTAAATATGAAGTGAATGTGAAGGAGTTACCATTTAAATGACCACTGAAGTCGAACACTATGAATGGTAACGGGTATAGCTAATAAATCTACATAAAAAACTCCGATGATAGAAGATCATCGGAGTTTGATTCTATTAACCCTAGCTTATCGGAAATTTAAGGTAAATTTCCCAGGGAAAGATAGCTTAACTAATTGTGCATTAGCACCACCATTGTCAGTGGTATTTACCCAGCGACCATGAAAACTTTTCAGTGCAATTTTATCGCCATCTTGTAAACAGCCAACATTGTCAGTTAAGTTTTTAAAGGTAAAGCGTTGCCAATCGTTTTTCCCATTTCCCTTTGCATCTAAATAACCATTAGGGTTAGTTGCTCCAAAGTACTTGCCATTACCGGCGCGTATATAGACACGATCGCCATCATTAATACAGGTAGAGCTATCATGGTTGATTAAAGTAAATTTCTCCCATGGTCCAACAGCCGTACGGTTCGCATTAACATTGCCACCACCATTACCTTCTGCGACAACATACTTATTATCGTAGCTTTTAAGGCTGATTTTTACTTGAGATGGGCCGCTATGGGTATCGATTAATGAACGGGTACCGACAACACCATTATCAATGTTTGCCTGATAAATCCGATCGTCTTTATTAATTACACGCACTTGATTACTACTGCCTACGCTAACGTATTTGACATTGTCATTTACTTTTAGCCACTCGTTATAGTAGAAATTTACATTGCCGCTATTATCTGTCCCCCAAACACTACCGTCAGCTGCGACGTTAACTTGAGCCATCTTACCTGCGACATTTTGCCAGTTACTACCATTACGGCGATAGATATCTTCTGAAGCATTAACTCCCCATATATGACTGGCAGAGCCTACAGATATTTGTGTTAAACAGCCGATTTTACGTACCCAACGGTTGTTTTGTCGTTTGAAAATTTTACAGGCTTCATTAACCCCCCAAACACTGCCATCACTGCCGACAGAAATTTGCTTTAATAGGCCACCGACCTGATTCCAGCCGCTGCCGTTAAACTTCCAAATTTTATTGTCGCTGCTCACGCCCCAAACCTGATTCGCAGAGCCGACAGAAATGTTATCTAATGAGCCTGAAATTTTGGTCCAGTTATTAGCATTTCGACGATAAATATTACCATTTGCCGATACCCCCCAAGTGGTGCCATCTTCTGCAATGGATACTTGTTTTAACTTTCCGTTAATTTGACTAAAGGTAATCAACTCTAAGTCTTGTGGAATTAACTTATCAAATTCAATAGCGTTTAATACGGTTTGTGCATTTTGTGCTGTACCAAAGCTTGCCAATACAAGATCAGAATTTTCCGAGCGTAAGATCAGTTGACCGTTTTCGAATATTAATTGACGTTCGTCACCTTGGGCATCTACACCGTAATCTACTGTGCCTAAAATAGTCGGAGAAATGCCTAATGCTTCAGCATCTAACTTCAACATATCGCCAGCTTGAAAATCTTCAATAATATTCGAATTATGATTGTCAGAGAGGCGGTCAATAATAAAGGTATCGTTGCCTGCCCCACCATTTAAGGTGTTATGACCAGCACCGCCAATTAATATATCGTCACCGTCACGACCATATAGGTAGTCATTACCATCAGCACCATTTAATGTGTTAGCACCGTTATCGCCGATTAAATAATCTTCAAAAGCCGTACCAACTAAGTTCTCGATACTCGATAGTCTGTCTTGCTGAATATGGTAGTTTTCATCACGTACATTTACACGATTAGCGGATAAATTCGCATCTAGACCGTGTTGAGTAGCACTGTGAGTATAATCGAGCGTATCGTTACCATTACCGCCGTGGTAGTTATCAGCACCGTCAATATCGTAAAAAATATTATCAACGTCGCTACCCGTTATCTCATCATTAAAGCGAGATGATTTTACATTTTCAACTACTTCTAACTCATCGGTAAATTGGCCATGAGTTGCTTGCTCATTAGCTAAATGTACATTAACTGACCATGATGATTGAGAGTAATCAATGGTATCAATACCATTACCGGCAAAAACGCGATTATTACCATTGCCTGCATTAATAAAGTCATCACCACCAAAAGTGTGAATAATATCGTCGCCAGCGCCAGCGCTAACGATATTATTTACAGCACCCGCCATTGCGATGACATCGTCAAACTCAGTGGCAATAATACCTTCAACATTTTCAATCGTATCCACTTCATTACGCGTTAAAGAAGTGACAGAATTTTTCCAAAAAATTGCTTCAATACCTGCAGTCTCATCAGCATAAGTTATGGTATCAAAACCATCGCTGCCATCTATAATGTCGCTACCTGCGCCAGGAACAATCAAATCATCACCTAGGCCACCGGTTAGTGTATCGTTACCTGTGCCGCCATCAATGATGTCGTTACCTTCACCACCATTAATACGATCATCTCCAGCACCCGCACGAATTAAATCATTTCCTTTACCACTGATGAAATGTGCGTTATGCCTTCTGCCACGGTTGGATATAACTTCCAAATCATGCCTGATAGGGCTGGCATTGACCTTGTATTCAGTATCTAAAATAAAGAGATGATTCTCAAAATCGCCAATGGTGGTTTCTATGTACATGCCTTTAAAGGTATAACGGCCAGCATTATTACGGGTGACATTAATATCAGCTTGATGAGAGAGTGTTACTTTTATCGAGTCTTTGCCGCCATTACCATAAATACTCGAGGTTAATTTTTCAGTGCCTGCATACATTTGGGTGCTATTTTCAATGGCGACTTCGACAAGGTCGTTACCACTACCGGCAGAAACTCGGTTATCACCACGTTTTACTTTGATATGGTCATTACCATCA
>Ga0209292_1007007_pt1 | contig 10873 bp, 10 predicted proteins | sample GOMGulsemesocosm_2_FD_184634 | JGI IMG/M metagenome (GOLD analysis project Ga0209292, IMG submission 184634) | Methane-oxidizing microbial communities from mesocosms in the Gulf of Mexico - GOM9C Gulf of Mexico (SPAdes) (version 2) | ecosystem: Environmental > Aquatic > Marine > Cold seeps...
TTTGGTATATGGGTTAAAGTAATTGAGCAACCAAGTTTTAGTGCCATTAGGCTTTATTATTAGTTGTAATCTTTCGCCGTCAGACAATTTGTACACTTTATCTTTAAGCTTGGCTTGTTTTACTTCGGTATTCGTTAGTGGAGTGACTATTTTTGCCATTTTAGTAGTACCAGAAATCGATGTTTGGTGTGATACTACTAAAAATTGCGAATGTCACCGAATAGAATAATACACTAAATATTGAGAACTTAACGTTTTCATTGGGCTGCAGAGTGATATGTAACGAACTAGAACAAGAAGGTGGTGGCCCCTCCCTGACTTGAACAGGGGACCTGTCGATTATGAGCGAAGGTGAACAACTCTAACTCCCAGCAACCTAAAGGGAATATTGAAATCGTGGTAGGTACTCGATTTCCAAAGAACAGCATAAAAATCCAGCAAGCACCAATAGAAAAAGAAAGGACAGGAGGAAGACCAGAGGAGTTTTTCCTTGTCTTTTTGCTCAAGATGAAAACCAATGTTGCTACTACAAACGCATACCCAACCGAAATTGAACACTGCTCGTCACGTTGATCGAATAAGAAACAGAGAGCAACCAAATCCTCGTTCTACACCAAACTTACGTCTTCGAACAAGACGAGCCAAACAACCGCCACATACGACAACTCAGCAACAACGTCACTAGACTACCAGAAATCGCACCCTACTTTTGTTTTCGCTTTCGCAGCCCCAAACTTCGGCTAGGAGTGAAAAGAAAAGTAGAGTGTTATTAGCGTTCGCGACAAACTGAAACGGCATAGCAGACGAATGAGGCTAGACCATTGATTAATTTTTTTTATGAAACCTGCAGGGTAGTAGAGCCGAAATAAGTTGTCGATGATTCTAGTTAGCATTAACCAAGATTTTTTAAAGTACTGATTGCAGATAATTTGATATGCAAGCTGTTGATGAATAAGGTTAAGTGAGTTATTCTGAATTAACCATCAACATTATAAGGAATACTTGTGGCTGGAAATTTTCAAGATGATGATCGCGAAGAAGCAATGCGAAACCTGTTTAATTTGTATAAGGATGAAAATGAAGGGAGAGATGGAGTTGATGCTCATTTAGATTTTGATGGCATGGCCGTTCCTTTCGAATTAAAAACAACATCCAAAGGCTCTGTAACTACAGTTAGGGATTTTGGCCCTGACCATATTAAAAAGTGGCAAGATAAGCACTGGCTAATTGGGTTTTTTATAGGTGATAGAGAATTTTATCATTATGGCTCACCTTCCATGATGTCAGAATGGATAAATGGTAAGGCTGAATATATAAGTCCCGATTTTATGCTAGCTGATTTAGCGTCTAAAAATTTAACATTAAACGATATGCACCAAATTATGGAGAAAAAAGCTGTGTATACGTATGAGGACGCGAAAAGTCTTCAGAAAATGCAATATAGGAAGGATAAATATATTGCATTACAAGATGTGAAGGAAGGTTATTCTCCTGAAAGGATGCTTGATATATTTAAAGATAGGAGTAAATATTTAATTGAAAGAGGTAGTACGTTAAATAATCCTCATATTCCATTTACTTATTTTAGAGGCTGGGTCGAGATAACTAATAATCATGCTGAAGTACTTAGAGAAATGGTTAGAAAGTACTTCGAACAACATAGTTAATCTATACTTTTAGCGCTAAAGCTACATTTTTAGCAACTTGGTATGCAACAGGAGGAGAAACAGAGTTTCCTATTTGCCCCAACATTTGATAAACAGCCCCTGAAAACTTCCAATTTTCTGGGAACCCTTGAATTATACCTACATCTTGAACACTCATTCTAAAGTGATCGTGCTTTGCTGGAAATTGCGAAGCCCGTGATCTATTTGCTTGAACACCATTCGGCCATAATTCCATGTCTCCCCATGATTTTTGACCTGCTGAGCTGTTTAAAACTGATGTAGTATTTCTTTTCCCAGTAAATGCACTTCTAATCGTAGGTGCTAAATTATCAAAATTTATATCACTTAATCCAAGGGATTCTCTTACCCCCATAGTTTTTTCTTTAGAGTCATTAAATAATGAAAGTGTTGGATTTTTTTTCTTATTACCTAAGTGTTCACTAGTATGTGTAGGTTCAGGAATTAAAAATTTTGATAGCGTTTTTTTTGTTTTAAATCCAACAAAAAATACTCGTTTCCGAATTTGTGGGACGCCATAATCAGAAGCATGCATCTCAAATTTAACTATATGGTAATCAGTCAGCTCATCTAAAATATACTTTTGCACAAAGTCTTTAAATTTCGGATTCAAAAGTCCTAAAACGTTTTCAGCAACAAAAACTTTTGGTTTTATGGTATTTACAGCTCGATTAAATTCACCCCACATATTTCTTTCATCATCAATTCCTTTTTGTTGTCCCGCGATTGAAAATGGTTGGCAAGGCGGTCCTCCATGAATTAAATCTACCTTTCCTTTATACTTATTCCAATCGACTTTTGTAACATCACCTTCCTCTGGTCCACCAAATACTTCCCAATTAGGTCTATTACTTTGTAAGGTTTCTTTGCAAATTGGGATTAATTCATATGATGCTTTATGAGTAAAGCCTGCACGATCAAAACCTAGATCAAGACCTCCGCCTCCAGAGAATAAGCTTAAAGCTGTGATGTTATTTGACGGTAATTGAGGCATTAAGTTATTTGGAACTAAGGAAGGAGTATTAATAGAGTGTAATATTTCATGTAAACCATTGTCCGCTGCCAATTTTGCCAGTCTAGATTCCATAGATATACGTCTGTATTCTTCTCTTTTCTCATTGGTAATATCATACTCTTTTTGAGATGTATTTTTATATACAGATTGTTTAACAGACACTTAGCATACCTTTGATTATTTAACTTAATTTATACTGTGTATAATAACAGTTAAGGGAATAGTTGTCAGCTGTTTTTTTATAATTGTCATAACTATTTTCTCAAACAGACAAATACGTCGGCTTTTATTTCGGAGATGTATGTTTTGATATTTTCAGATTTGAAGTCATAAGTTGACGGATTATGTAGTCATAACCAAATAAAGCAATCACATAGAGGAAAATAAGAATTGCTAGTACCAACAGGTATCAAAATAAAGTTGAAAATTTCAGTCGATACTCGCGGAGTAAAGCGCAGAGGCCACATGATTAGCAGTTTGACTTCAAGTTAAAACCATAAGGTAAGGTACACTAAAATAACACCACTAGCATTAACTCAGCAATAACGTCGATAGACTACCAATAAGTCGCACTCTAATTCTGTTTTCGCTTTCGCTGCCCCAAACTTCGGCAAGAAGTGAAAATAAAATTAGAATGCGATAAGCCTTCGCGACAAACTGAAATTGAATCGAAGGCAAATAAGGCTAAACAATTGCTCGCTTTTGGTGAAAAATCTGCAATATAGTGGATAACACAAAATACACAGCACTACATAGGCAGTTGCCTAACTTTGTAGTTGCAATCAAAGCCCAAAGAAGGATAACACCTCAGTCAACGACTCTTCTCGGGTAAACTGAAGTAACTGCATATAAATATATACTGTCATGTAATTGATTATGGGTTCGTCAACTATAGGTACAGTATGCTTAATTAAGCGATAAACTTCTTCAATATCAATGTCGGTATCAATATCACTTTCACTACAGGGGTTACTAGTGCTAAAAAATAAACCGATATAGACATCTTCAACGGCATTTGTTTTGGATACTAATACGAGCAATTTATTCTGATACCAATATGAAAAATAATAGCGATACGGCTCAGGTGCAAGGGATACCCCAAATTGTGCAATCGGTTCGTTGGTTTCAAATTGGCTGAAATACTCTTGTTTACACTTTAGTTGCTGACTTAAGCAAAAGTCTTTAGGCCATGCATAAGGCATCATCCTACTATCGGATAATTCAAACAGCTCAATATTGTCAGGGATTGTGGCTAGTTCATCAATACTAACTAGTGGTAGGACGTTGTTTAAATTGTTAGGAATAGAAGTTTTTGGCATTTTAAGCACCTTTTTTAGTTAAGGGCTCCAATCGGACACTGCCGAGTAAGAAAGAAGAGTGATAGTTAGGTTTGTTGAATCACTTCTGCTATGGAGCCACCAGTTCAAGAATCCACATGTTTGCGAACAAACACGCATTTATTTGTTGAACCTGAACTAATTCCATCGATGGCGTTGCCAACTCTTACCTTAGAACGACGTGTTAACTTAGATTACTTCCATGAACACGATTTTTAGTTGCCAAACCATTCGGCAAATTTTATAAATATAGGCTACAAGAGCCTGTTACTGAACGTCTAATTCAAGTCGCATTCTTACTCGATTGTTGACAATAGAAAATCATAATTAAAAAGGCAGTTCGTCGAATTCTTCGACTCTAGCTGCAAAAGTTTTTCGTAAAGGCTTTCTCGGTGAAGAAGTCATAAGTTGGCGGATCTTGTAGTCATAACCAAACAGACCAACTTCTTTGATAATAAAGCGCTGTACATTGCCTTTTCGACTTTCTTCACAATTAGTAAAGTTACGAATAAAAGCATACAGGTAACGATTTGAAATCTTGAACTTGTTGTTTTGCTGCACTTCTAAGCCGGAGATATTTAGCTTACTAATATACTTCTTGAAGCCTTTTTGCTTTTTGGCTATTTCTCTTAGAGCATCTGTGAAGTACTTATTGATGGCGTTTTTTCCTATCAAAACGACTCTACCACCTAGAACAATGTCGGCTTTAATCTTATCAAAGAAAGGCTTGTAATCTAAACGTTGACTCACCGCTTCGTTAAATTCCCATACTTTTTCTTGCCTATTCTTTTGTACTGCGTCCAACGCCTGTTCTACGGGCAAAATTAAGCAAAGATTTTTCCAATTATTTGATATTTCACCCATAGTGCCTGTTTTTTCGTGCGTTCTGGCAAGATTGGTAACATCATCAATAGTCAGTTCGGATATACCTTCATTAGCGCAATCTAGTTCTAATAAACATTGCTCAACTGCTTTGTGTCTCTCTTGTTCCTGTATTTCTCTTGCTTGTGAGATGATAGCTATAGTTGCTTCGCTGGGCTCAATTGTGTTCGCATCAAAAAAGAGTACTTTGCTAAAACAATCAGAAAGTAAAAGTGCATTGTTTAAAGTCGAGTCATTAACATACTGTGCACGCATCGAAATATCGTAAAGCTTGGCTAAGATAGCAATTTCATTGATACATGGTGGTTCTTGTGACATATAGTCATAGTGCAGTGGTTTAAATCCTAAGGAAGCATGTGTTGTTGTATTAACATTACGTACTTCGCGAGTATAGTTGCCCGTTTTCTCCCCAAGCTCTAAGGCAAGAGAAAGTGCTAATTGGCTAATAGATTCAATTTTTGATCGTTCCTCTAGTAGGTTAATTTCTTTTCGTTCCAATTCACTATTCATTAAATTGAGGTAAACATGTGGAGTTGAGTTACGGCAGCGCCCGATGAATTGCTTAACCTCGTCAATATGCAGACGATGGAAAATGTATACCGATTCAATGTTGCCGTTCTTAATGTTGATCGCCTCGTCTAGCAATGAGGTCGTTAGTACAATGTCATAACCAGTTACTTCACTGGTTTCTAGAAATCTCACTACTTCAGGCGACTTTTGATTCTCGCTATAAACCTCTAACACCTTGAGACCCATAAGCTCAAATATGATTTTTACTAGTTTGATTTGCTTCTTATTGTTGATACGAACGATAGCAACCTTACCCGCTGATGGTCTTATTTGAGCAAGAGCATCATCCATTTTCTTCTTGGTTTTGTAAAAGGTGACATCAATAGCTGGCTTAACTAGAGGCTGGTGTGAAATTAAAATCTGTTCGTCAAATACAATTGGGAAAATATCAGATTGAAATGTAGCGCTAACAGTTACGACCTGTTTGAAAGTGTTGTTGGTAATTGCATTTAGGATTGTGGATAAAGCTGCTTGACGATATCCAGCGGCCTGATAAATTTTGTGTGCTTCATCTATCACCAGAACGTAATCTTTTAACTCAGGATAAAGTTCAAGTAATGTAGGTAATTTGTCGTACACCGCAATGACTACATCACCAGTAAGGTTATTGAATTGGCTATCGTTCGTAAAACATTGCACTCTTGGATCACCTAGGTAATCACTTGATAGCTGTGTTACTTGAGCCGTGACAGGACAAAGCAGTAATATTTTTTTAATATGGGATAGCTTATCCAATATAAAGGTTGACTTACCTCGACCCGTTGGTGCTTCCATGTGGCTTAGAGGGTATGAAATTTCAAAATTTAAGTCTGAAATAAATTCTTTTACGCTTAACGCTAGCTTAGTCATAATTGTCATAATAAATACTCCTAACAGTAGAAAAATAACTCGGTAAAGCTGATTCTTTACCAATTCTCGTGGAGTTTAAATGACAGTATATATATTGTAAAGTTGCTTAACTCGTTGAAAGTAAAGAGATGTTTTGAGTTGTGGTAGTGGGCAAATGAATGTAGGAGAAAGGAACTAAGAGGGGAATAAAACAGATTTAAATTGAATATGCTATATAGGTACAACACTACTTTTTTTCGCCTTTTTAAGACCTGTCTAAATCGCTTGTACCTATTAAAAAATAATAGAAAAAAAAGTAAAAAACTTGTAATTAATAACAAAAAACAGCGTAAATCTAGTACATGCTTAAAAATAAGAGCATGACAAAACTAAAATCACACGACAAGTTAGGCATGCGATTAGGCATCATACTAACCGAACTATTTTCGGGTAAAACCGTCGAACTAGAAACATTGTCACTAGAGTTCAATGTATCAGTGCGAACCATTCAACGTGATCTCAATGAACGATTGATGTATCTACCCATCACTAACACACGCGGAACTCAGTTCATTTTTTTTAATTAATGAAAAAAAAGTTAAATACAGGTTGGATCGACAAATAATTTCATTCACTATGTCGAGTATAAATATAGCTTGAGGTGTAAGATGAATAGCAATATTAAAAAAAGGAAGACAACTGTATCAAAAGGAAATAGTAGTTCAAGACTGGCTACATCCAAAGGAAATATTGTAAGAGGTGTTGGTCATCGTTCACGACCTATTTCAAGAAGAAGGGGGCAGGGACCTAGAGCGTGTTTAGATCCGTTCACAATAGGTGTTGGCATAGCAGGTGCAGCAGGCTCAATTGCTGGTGGGTATTACGCTAGAAAGCAAATTCAAAAAGCCCTTCGTGATGGACAAGGCGAAATCTGTGGCTATGCCGGCGATATCATAAAGAAACCATGTAAAGCTAAAGTAGTTCAAAGAGAAATCATAACTGATAAGAGAGGAAAAAGGTGGGTTAGGCTTCTCTGTATTGACGATCATGAGCAATACAGGGCTATTAGGTCAAAGCCTCCTGCTCATTTTCCCGAAAAATAATAATAAGTAACATAAATGAATATGCCCCAAGCACCGATAAAGGCGCTTGGGAATTTTTGCTTTTCAAATGTTAGCGATACTAGGCTACTTTCGTTGCATTGGTCACAAAAGCAGAAACATTGCCGCTGACATTACGTAAACGATCAGTAGCTAGATGAGCATATTTTTCCGTTGTTTGTGAACTGTGATGACCCAGCAAATTTTGGACGTCATACAGCGAAACAGGAACACAGCCATCTGAATTTCCATGAGAATTGATCAAGATACTAGCAAACGTGTGTCTAAGGTCATGGATACGTAACTTGTCCAAATCACCAGCACTAGCTTTGATCCTCGCAAAGGCTTTCTTCGGATGTGACATTTTCTTCTGACCAAATCGACCTGCAAAGATGTAAGGGTGATTGTCCTTTCTCACCAGTTTCTGCGCATCAATAACAGCCAAAGCACTCGCATTAAGTGGTACTGTTCTCGATAATCCTGCCTTCGTGTGTGGTAGAAATAAGCTCGTAGCACCATCATTTTTCCGTAAGTCTTCCCACTTAGCATTCAACATTTCACCTGCTCGCATACCAGATAGTAAGGCTAACCGTAAGAAGTTGGCGGCACTTTGGTTGTTGTCTTCGTCACATGCTTTCATAAAACGGGTGATCTGTTCACGACTCAAGAAGAAGTTACGCTGGTTGTTCTCCTTCAATTTCTTCAAGCTAGAGGCTGGATTGGTTTCCAAATGACCCCATTCACATGCTAATTTCAGCATCCGATGAATAAGCGACAACATGCGGTTGATAGTGGCAGGTTTAAGCTTGCCCTTGAGGTTGTCCATGAAACGCTGAATGTCTTGCGTCTGGATAGCGCTAAGTTTCGACTCGCGCCACAAAGGGTAGAAGTATAGCTTCAAAATAGACACATCATTACGGTGACTGAGTTTGTTTGCTTTCGAATACGGTAAGTAGTGATCTTCGCCAAACTCGAACAATGTCAGTGCAGAACGTTTCGCATCACGTTCAGTTTTTGGATCCAAGCCATCAGCAAGCATACGTTTGAACTCGTAAGCACGAAGTCGAGCATCTTTCACATCAAAGGCTCCTAGCTCACCGATCATAAGCGACCGCTTTCTTCCTTCGAAATTGTAACGGAACATAAAACGAACAACTCCCTTACGGTTAACTATTGCACGTAAACCCGTACATGCCAGATCAGAATACTCAGTTTCTCGACTAGCACTTTCTTCGGGTGTTGCAGGAAGGTCTTGCAAAAGTGATTTGCTGAACTTAAAACGTTTTGCTTGTTTGGTTATGGATTGGTTGGACATAACAGATACCTCTAAATAAAATTGGGGTGTAAGTTGCTGAACCAGAGGCGACTAAACATGTTTGCAATGTAAGCAAGTACAGGAAAAGTGACCAGAGAAGTTCAAACGGAGCATAATTGCCCACTAATGTATTGTTAGTTTCTACATAGCCAAAAAAGTAGACGAGGAAGGTCGAGCTAAAAAGTAAGATAAAATAGAGGCTTAGCCCAATTAGAACTAAACCCCAAATCAGAGATAACCTACTGCTTACTTTTGTTCAGTTTGGCTAATGATTTCCGCCATTTTGCAAAGTCACCAACAAACTGGTGTAAGAAAATACTTTTGTCGCTAGCAGATAACAAACCCTCTGCACGTAAACAGGCGCACAAGAAACCTGCATTGTTGCTACTGTTCCCCTGAGTGAAGACTGACTTGATCATGGCACTCTTAAAGTCGACCTTTGCCGTTACAGTGGCAGCTAAGCATGTTTCAATGTCATTAAGTAAGATAAATTCGTTGGAAAAGAATCCTCCCGATGAATTAGCACTAACTCGAATACAAAGTAGCTCGTCTACCAATGCAATGTCGTAACTCAATTCGCCATCAGCATGTCGGTTGAGTTTTGGTGCAGTTGCGGATTTCACAATGGTAACGACTATTTTTTCTACGGTTGTTGGTTCAGTTTGCGTTTTGCTACGAGTCATAGTTTTCTCCATTGGTGTTGTACTCGGAAAGTAGTTGGTCTAGCTGTGGATGTATGGACTGTGGAAATAGAAGGTAACTGCCACCGCCATCCTGAGAGGAAATTGCAAGGGCGAGATACCAGTTATTTTCAAGGTGAACAATTGACTCAACATCTTCGAATAAAGGCAAAATATCGGTCAGAGAGTTCGACTCTGGTGCAGTTTCTTCTGGCGGTAAGGCAAAAAGTTGAGTGCTGGTTTCTTTCCAAAACACTTCGGCATCATTGGTTGATTCAAATGGCATCAATAACTCAACCATCAAAGCTACCTTCACTGCTTCGGCATGTGGTAGTAAGTCAAACTGCACAGGTGAAGTAAGTATTTGCATCATAAATACCTCAATTAATTGGTCCAAAGATAAAACCAATCAAACCACCCGTGATTCCTCCTGCCGTAGTACCGACAATTGGAATAACACTTCCTGCTCTCATTCCTGCTAGTGCACCAGTAACAGCTCCTTTCTTACTCGGTATGATGGTGAATGTACTTTTGTTCTTCGTGATCATGTGAATACCTCAAATAGTCATAAAAGTTAGGCTTCTAAAAGGTGAAGCTATAAAACTAATATGTAACTCAAAGGCAGTTAGATACTGTGAGGAATAACATCAGGTAGACCTGTAAAACGATAACGTGAAAAAGACATTAAACAACCAGACACCAAAGATGATCATTGAATAATTGTCTAATTGAAAAATACGCTACGCCAAATCCTTTGGCCGCTTCACTTAATTTTGAAATAAGACAAGGATTAAATGTTGTAGTTACTATAGATTCGCGACAGGAGAAGTAGGGTAGGTCTACCCAGTTGATCGCTGGTTGGATTGTTTTGACGGTTGAGAAGTTGCAGCTTTCGTGATTTCGTCTGTTTGGGTCGTAGTTTGTGATGGTAGTTCGGACTTGGGATTGGTAGTCGGTAGGGCTATAGCTGTATTGGTGTATTTGGTTGCTCTGAGCTAGAACATAGGTAGGTGGTGGCGGAAGAGATGTTTAGGTGTAGCGGTGTTAGGCTTGGTTGTTCTGGTTCATATCTTGTCTTTAGGTTGTGTTTGGAAGTGATTTTGGTGTAGAAACCAGTTTTTGATGCGCGTAGTTCGCTTTCTTCTGCTCTTTGTTTTTCGCTTGAGTAGTAGAAAAAGCTATGGGAGTAGCGGTAATGTGTCGCTGTGGTAGGAGTTTGGTTTACGGCGATTTTTTCTTGGTGAGTACTGATTGTTTTGTTTTCCCCAGCCATGGACCAGCGGAGGAGGGTCTAACTGTATTTTTCGTGTGTTTTGAGAGTGGGTTTTAAGTGTATCTAATTGAAAGTAAAAGAGAAAAAGTGGTGGCCCCTCCCTGACTTGAACAGGGGACCTGTCGATTATGAGTCGAATGCTCTAACCAACTGAGCTAAGGGGCCATTTCTTTTTACTTTAAATTGAA
>Ga0209292_1007013_pt1 | contig 10867 bp, 5 predicted proteins | sample GOMGulsemesocosm_2_FD_184634 | JGI IMG/M metagenome (GOLD analysis project Ga0209292, IMG submission 184634) | Methane-oxidizing microbial communities from mesocosms in the Gulf of Mexico - GOM9C Gulf of Mexico (SPAdes) (version 2) | ecosystem: Environmental > Aquatic > Marine > Cold seeps...
TAACGGTGACATCATCACCGATCATCAAAGTTTCTCCAACTCGACGCGTTAATATTAACATCCTAAATTTCCTTTATGTTTAAATACGGGATCCACTAAATATATAAGCTAGTAATAAATTTAGTATAACAATGAGTATTTTTCACTAAAATTTCCAAAATAAATAATCACTTATCAGGATTAGTGAATAAAATTGAGCAACAGTTAAACAAAACGCTAGTATATTTTGTTGGCTATTTGAACAATTTCATACCAATTGCTTATATTTTAACAAGCTTATTGGCTGCGTACAGTTAAAAAATAAAGTTTTGCAATTTTTTGTTACATTTATATTGCCAGAAATGCTTATTATCCAGTAGTTAGCTTAATTTACACCTGATAACTAATTGAACATTAAACCAATTATTGGCATAAATAAAAAAGGAAACTACATGAGTTTCCTTTTGAAAAAATATAGAAATTTATTTATATAGTGATTAACTCAGTTTTTCTGCCAACCAGCCATTTACTGATGCTAAAGCTGTTGTGATATTTTCAGGCTGACTGCCACCTGCTTGGGCCATGTCAGGACGCCCACCACCTTTGCCGCCGACTTGCTGTGCAACCATATTAACAAGCTCACCTGCTTTAACTTTACCAATGAGATCTTTTGTAACGCCAGCAATCAATCCAACTTTACCGTCATTAGCTGTTGCTAACATAATAATACCTGAGCCTATTTTAACTTTTAGCTCATCTAGCATGCCACGAAGGTCTTTTGAAGCAACTCCATCAAGCTCAGCGATTAATACTTGCACACCACTAATATCGATTGCTTGGCTGATAAGATCAGCACCTGCTTGCGCAGCTAACTGCTGCTTTAATGCAGATATTTCTTTTTCTAATTGCTTATTCTTGGCTAATGCTTGTTCAACTTTATCAATAGAGCCTGCAACATCAGATTTCACTAAACTCGCAATAGTCTGCAAAGTCACTGTTTGTTGGTCAATATAAGCTAAAGCACCGGCCCCTGAAACGGCTTCTATGCGTCGTACACCTGCTGCAATACCTGACTCAGAAACAATCTTAACTAATCCGATTTCGCCGGTATGGTCAACATGTACACCACCACAAAGCTCTGTAGAAAATCCGCCTAAGGTTACTACTCTGACTTCTTCATCGTACTTTTCACCAAATAGTGCCATAGCCCCTTTTTCTTTAGCTTCATCAATTTGCATTAATTGAGTGTCACGGACATGGTTCTGTCGAACTTCATGATTCACTAGACGCTCTACTTCAGAAAGTTCTTCTGCGGTCACTGCTTCAAAGTGAGCAAAATCAAAGCGAAGTTTGTCTTCATCACATAACGAACCTTTTTGGATAACATGGTCACCTAAAACGCTACGCAACGCCGCATGTAAAAGATGGGTTGCAGTATGGTTTTTAATGATATCTGCACGACGTTCACCATTAATTTCAGCATTAACTTGTGCATTCAATTGTATAGGTGATTTAGCAATACCGTGATGAGCGAATGCGTTACCTATTTTTACCGTGTCTGTAACTTCAAAAATGCCTTGTTCAGTGTTAATGACACCACTGTCTCCTACCTGACCACCAGATTCCGCATAAAAAGGCGTATTGTCTAGGATAACGACACCTTGTGCCCCTGCTTCAAGCTCAGTAACATTACCTTCGTTATCAAAAAGCTCAACAACTGTCGCTGCAAAGGAATGGTTGGAATACCCTTTAAAGCTGGTTTGCTTATCTGATTTTAGTTTTTCATTATAGGCAGTACCAAATTGACTCGCTTGTTGAGCACGCTCTCGTTGCTGCTTCATTGCGAGATCGAAGCCCTTAATATCAATTTGAAGGGAACGTTCACGGGCAATATCGGCTGTCAAATCAGCTGGAAAACCATAGGTATCATAAAGTTTAAAAACGTCATCGCCTTTAATGGTGTCACCGTCTAAATTTGATAAAATGTCTTCAAGTAACAACATGCCTCTATCAAGCGTACGGCCAAACTGCTCTTCTTCGATACGGAGAATTTTCTCGATCGCCGCTTGCTGTTGTACTAGTTCTGGATAAGCATCACCCATTTGAGTAATTAACGAGGCAACAAGCTTATGGAAGAAATGTCCCTTAGCTTCTAATTTATGACCATGGCGAATGGCGCGACGAATAATACGACGTAAAACATAACCACGGCCATCGCCAGCTGGCATAACACCATCAACAATCAAAAAACTACATGAACGAATATGATCAGAAATTACGCGTAATGACTTATGGGTAAGATCATCACAAGCTAGTAAGGCCGCAGTATCTTTAATTAACGCTTGGAAAATATCAATTTCATAGTTGCTGTGAACATTTTGCATGATGGCAGCAATACGCTCCAAGCCCATACCTGTATCAACAGACGGCTTAGGCAATGGCTCCATTTCGCCATTTGCATGACGATTATATTGCATGAATACTAGATTCCAAATCTCTATGAAACGGTCGCCATCTTCTTCAGGGGAGCCCGGAGGACCACCCCAAATATGTTCTCCATGATCGTAGAAAATTTCTGAACATGGGCCACAAGGACCAGTATCACCCATTGACCAAAAGTTGTCAGATTCAAATTTCTTGGTCGGGGATTTGTCGCCGATGCGAATAATTTTTTCCGCTGGCACACCAATTTTTTCAGCCCAAAATTGGTAAGCTTCATCATCACTTTCGTAAATAGTCACCAATAATTTTTCTTTCGGCAATTTTAAAACTGTTGTCAAAAATTCCCAAGCATAGGTAATAGCTTCTTCTTTAAAGTAATCACCAAAGCTGAAGTTACCTAACATTTCAAAAAATGTATGGTGACGTGCTGTATAACCAACATTTTCTAAATCGTTATGTTTTCCGCCAGCACGAACACAACGCTGTGATGAGGTTGCTCTTGTATAGCTGCGTTTTTCTTCGCCCAAGAAAGCATCTTTAAATTGCACCATACCGGCATTAGTAAATAACAAGGTTGCATCGTTACCTGGCACTAATGAACTACTTGATACTATTTGATGTTGTTTTGAAGCATAAAAATCTAAGAATGCCTGTCTTAAATCGGCACTGGTTTTAATCATGGGAATATCCAACTGTTAAAATTTAAATCTGTGTATAGCTAATAATTATCAGCTAAATATCAATGTTTTCATCTGTCGCCAATATCGTGAAAATTTCATCACTTGAAAAACCACGGTACTGCATAAATCTTATCCGCTTTTCTTTATCTTTTTGATCGACTATATCGCTATTATTAAATCGCTTTAGATAGACCTGTTCGGCTTGGTGATACCAATCGATCTCTAAATTTTCAGCCGCAACTTTAATCTCTGCTTGGTCGATACCTTTTTGTGCTAATTCATTTTCAATGAAACGTTTACCATACCCTTTATTCATGCGGGTTCTATAAAGGCAATCGGCAAATCTAGCTTCGCTTAGATAATCATTTAAGCGTAAATAATCAATAACTTCTGCTATTTCATCTTCTTGAAAATCTCGTACTCGTAATTTATTCTGTAATTCTTGTACAGAGTGCTCTCGGCGAGACAACAAGTCGATGCCTTTATGTAAAATAGCTTTGTTCAAGTTGGTGATTCTGCTTAGTTATTACTTATTGAGTTAAATTCCTAAATTTACCTACCTAACCCCAATACACTTTAATGTACTCAATTTCAGTGCAGTTAAAACGATTTTGGCTGTCAATTTAGTGTAAATCTTCTAACTATTCTACCTATAAGTGGTAAAAAAATCCTAAAAAATCATGTTAGATGATTAAAATATGCTAGTTTTTAAGTGAGTGAAAGAATTACTTAACATATTCGTAATTGTTATCTGCAAGTAGTTAACAGCAATAGGGAAGGTATGATGGGACGTCCGTACAATATTATCCGTTTAACTTTAGTGTTCATTTTGACGGTAATACTATCAGCATGTGGTGGCAGTTCTGATGATCCATTGGCCAAATATTCCATTTCAACTGGTACTTCATCCATTGTTTTTGCCAATGAGTTTTTGCAAACTTCCGACGACAGTTTCAAAATCAATATAACTTTTCAAGGAGATGGTTTATTAGTGGGATACGCTCCCGATAGTCAACCGGCAAGTTGGTTAAGTTTTCGTACTGAAGAGCTTACCTCTAATTCTGCTACCTTGTATGTTGATGTGGTGAATGCAGAAAACATCCTTGCTGATTTATATAAAACTAAGCTACGCCTTTCAACAGGTGATGTCGACAAGCTTAATTTAGTCCATCACGACATAGATATATCATTGTTTATTTGGCAATTAATCACGGATAAGTCATTAGTCAGCTTTCGTAATACTTTTGGTGTTGACAGCATTGCCGCACAAACATTAGCACTTAATAGCGGTACAGATGAATGGGCTATCGCAACCGATGTTGAATGGCTAACACTTGATATCAACTCAGTCACCGGTGAGAGTGTGCTTACCATTACCCCTGACATCAGTAATTTTAACTTTGCACAACTTTATCAAGCCAATATTATTTTAACCGAAGCAAGTACCGGTGATATTAAAGTGATCCCCGTTGAAGTTGGCTTAGACAACAAATACCTCTTTAGTGACCAATCAACTCTTTCATTCACTAAGCTCGCAAACATTGATGCAACTTCAAAAACAATCTCCATCTCAACAAATAACGCAACCGCATTAAATTGGCAAGCCATCAGCAATGTAGACTGGTTAACGCTCACTAAAATTACTGATACCAATCAATTAATGGTTAACATCAATCCTAACGTTAGTTTGAATACAGCGCAAAACAACGCGGTGATCACCGTTAATGCCGTTGATGAAGATGATAATGTTGATAGTAGTGTCATTGCAGAAACAATTAACGTTTCTTATTTCCAGTCAACAATAGCAAGTCAAAATCAAGTCATCAGTGAACTTTCCGTAAATAGCAACGCGCTTGTTAACTCCCCTTGGTTGCCACATGTATATATGGGGATCAATAATCAACTTAACGTTTATCATCAATATAGTGGCGAATTGCTCTCTACTTTAGATGTTGCTCCCGCAGGTTCATTGTTAGAGCAATTGATTATTCATCCTGATGGTGAGCTTTTATTAGCAAAAGCCAATGAAACTATCACTAACGAAGATGAGTCAACTTCCCTTGTCACCCACAGATATCGTATTAACCTTATTGAAAACACGGTAGTTGAAATTACAGACGCTACAATCGAATATGAACCGATACAATACGTAAGTTTTTCTGGTCGGCATTTTATTGTTACCCAAACACTTGAGTATGCCGATGATAATTTGCAACGGACATATTGGGATGTCGAAAATACGTTTTTAACCACAAGTATTAATCAAGCATCTGTAACTGAAGCTTTTTATGCTTTGGACCCTTCAGACTCTTCATTTAAAAGATACACTGCAATCGTAAATGATTTCACTAGTAATGCTATTGTGGTAACACAAACCCACCAATATCGTCCTGAATTATTAGCAGAAGACCAAGCGGTAAGTGATTTTATTGTTGAAGACAATGAAGCGGGTATTTATGCCATTAGCCCAACTAGTGAATGGATCAGTTTCGATGGTGAAATTTTTACTGATCATGGTTTACTTGAGCAATCACAAAACATTATCACCTTAGACCTAGAAAAATCCCACAATAGCCGGGCGCACTTTCTCAGGTATGATGCAATTTCAGGTTATATTATTGATATTTACGATGGCAACCAAGTCTTAGCAAATTCCATTCTCACCCAAGGACAATTGCCAAATAACATTGCTTTATCCCAAGATGATAAACGCTTGTTCATTCATGCTAGCAATGCCCAGCAGATTGAAATAATAAATGTTGAACAGTTTACGTTATCAAACCAGTTGCTCGCATTCACCACCACTTTTGGTGATAATACTATCGCTGACCAAGAAATAACGTTGAGTGGCATCGATGACAGCTGGCAAGCGTATTCAAGTAGTGATTGGTTGGTATTAAGTACCAGTAACACTAATAATCAGCCATTTATCAATGCCTCGATAGACAAAAGCAAAATTAACGGTTCGGGGTTATTCACAGCGTCCATCACCATTACCGATCCACAAAGCGGGAGTAATTCCGTCGTTTCAGTAACACTCGCCGTTGATGAAGTAAGGTTATATGCTAATCACCCAGCACTAGCGTTTACAACCCAAGCGAATAAATCAACCTTAACCCATACTATTGATGTTTTTTCTAACAGACAAAGCGAAGTGCCTTGGCAAGCCCAAAGCAATGTATATTGGTTAACCTTAACCGCTGATATAGTTAATCATACTTTAACAGTTACTGTAGACCCAACAATGGTTAGTACTAACGGCCTTCATGATGCATTGATCACTTTATCGTCACAAACGGCGAACCAGAGTAAAGATGGCACAATCAACATCAGCTTTAGTAAAGGTGATTTTAACAGTGGTAATTTTGAGGAACTTGTTATTGAAAATATAGTGCCGAATAATTCAGGTGTTATTCTAGACCCTCTACGTCCATATTTGTATGTCGCCCAAGATGATAAAATTAATACCTATAACATTATTGACGGCTCCACTGTAAGCAGTATTCAATCGCCACTTACCGGCATTAATTTAACTAACTTAATTATTCATCCTGATGGCTCAATGTTATTAACCTCCAATAGTGAAACCTACCTTGATGAAAATGAACAAGAGCAAACGAGAAATAACTATTACCGTGTCGATTTAACTGATTTATCGATAAGCCAGCTAGACGAAAAAAGCGTAGATATATTCTTTCCACCAATAAAAATAGCCATGTTTTCAGGAGAAGCTATGGTGATCACCCAAGCTTTAGAGTTGGCAGATTTATCGTTAACCCGCCACTTCTGGGATAACGAAAATACATTTCTCACTTCAATTATTGCTGATATTCCTAATAACAATACCTTTATTGCTTATGATGATACAAACTCTAATCTGCGCCATAATACCATTGATTATAATAGCTTTTCTGATAACTTAGTGAGCATTAGCAGCAGTATAGATTATATTAATCCAGCCTATGCCTCTGATATATCAACGCTTGCAACAAATAATGATGGCAATGATATCTATACAACAAATATCTATTCAGAATGGTCAACAAACATTGCTGGCGATTTTGCCGATCAAGGGTTACTTGATGGTAATTCCAATACTATTCCCGTTAAGGTGATAGTAGATGGCGATGAAAATAGTTACTTTTATCGTTACGATGCTGGCATTGGTTATTTTACTTTAACGAAATACGATCATAACAAAGTGCAAGTTTGGATAACGGGTTATACCGCAGGCTCTGTTGATGTTTATATGTCAGCCGAACACCAAAGAGTCATTCATTACAATGCCACTGATAGCAAGTTGGTTATCGACTTTATGCCTGACTAATATTGTGGTGACTTTAGTTAGCCGTTCTTTGCCATCCATGGCATTGCCTGCATGGACGCAGGTACTTATGATTTGTCGGGAACAAAATCATGACCGTACATCCTGTACATCGCCGTTCTTTGCCATCCTTGGCACCACGGCATACCGTACATCCTGTACATAACTTATAATTTTCTTTTTTATTATTTCAAATCTTTGATTAAAGTTTTCAACCAGAACTCTTCACTAATAAATGACCAAGCTTGGTCTTTATATTTCTCACCTATACCCATTTTTAAAATATCAGCTTCACTTTTTCCAGCTAACAACGCTGATTCAACTAGGTTAATACTATATTCAATCATAGACGCAAAAGCTTGATAAGTAGCTTTGTCTGTTAACTTGCCATGACCTGGAATAATCACCACATCATCGGGAAAATTACTAATCATATAGTTAACATTAGCTAAATACCCCTTAACGCTACCACCACTGTCTAAATCGATATAAGGAAAACCTACTTCAAAAAATAAATCACCCGTGTGTAAAACATTAGCACTAGTAAAATAAACTATGGTATCGCCATCGGTATGACCGCTAGGCAGGTGAGTTAATTGAATCTTTTCGTTAGCTAAATGAATATTTACGCCATCTTTATAGGTCACTACAGGTAAGGTATTAATATCATGCTCTGCTTTTGCACTTAAGCGAGTACGAACATTTTCATGGGCAAATATTGGCGCTTTATGAGAAAAATAGCTATTGCTACCCGTATGATCACCATGATAATGAGTATTAACAACATATTTTAATTGATTGTTTTTAATCGCATGCATTGCCGATTCTATCTTTTTTGCCAGAGGTTGAAACTGATCATCAACTAATAACAAACCTTTGTCTGTGGCAAGTACACCAATATTACCCCCAGATCCCGTCAACATATAAACATCACCAGACGCCTTTTCAGCGGTAATGTTTGTTTTGGAAAAGTCTCGCGCATACAGACTTGCGCTGGTTAGTATAATGGCAAGGCTTAGAATTAACTTATTCATAGTTGGTTATTTTCCTTTAACTGTCGTATTTAATTATCCACTTATCATAGATTGGTAATGACAACTGACAACACTCTTCATTTGTCTATCTTTTGTTTTTTAGAACATAAAGTCAAACGTACTAACCTCATTGATTGGAATTGGCTCTTTTTCTCAAAATATAGGGGGGATTAATTAATATTGAATGCATAAGTTTTATACAGTAACCTGAGTTAAATCATAATATTTAGAACAAGCATATGAAATTCAATCATAAAATTGTCGCCGCATCATCAACAATCTTATTAATCGCACTCACACTTATCTCAGTGAATCAGTATTATTTAGTGAAAGATAAAGTACAAAATCAAGTGAATACCAGTGTTGCTGAAATTATTCAGGGTATCAGTAATACCGTTCAAGCAAAAATGGAAGGAAAAATTAAACTGGCTGAGTTCACTAACAATTTAGTTGAACATGATGTTCAACTGGAGAGTGCTGAAAAAATATTAATAAATCCAACACTTAAAGATGATTTTTTACTGATTGGTTATGGTCAACAGGCCAATAGAGAATTTGTTGCAAGTGATCCTAGTTGGGATCCAGGTGCAAATTGGGATCCTAGGCAACGCCCTTGGTATAAAGATGCCCAACAAGCCAATAAAGTCATAATAACCGACCCTTATGCCGACTCGGTCAGTAAAGAGATCTTAGTGTCCATTGGTACCCCAGTAAAACAGCATGGCCAATTTCATGGAGCGATATTTTTTGATGTCAGCCTTGCTGATTTAGGCAAGATGATCAATAAAGTTAATCTGTTTGATGCTGGTTATGCTTTTATGGTTACCAAAAAAGGCAGCATTATTTCACATCCTAATACTTCACTTAATGGTAAATCAATGAGTGCCTTTCTGCCATCGGTCTCAATATCAAATACGGTTCAAACGATCGACATAAAAGGAACAGAAACCCTTATCACCTTCAAGCAAGTTAAAGGGTTAGATTGGTATGTTGGTGTTGCTCTTGAAACAGACAAGGCTTTTTCTGCTGTTAAAGAACTAAGAAATGATTCCGTTATTTATTCTATTATTTTTATCATCATAGGTATCTCTGCCCTGCTATTTATCATCAATATTTTAATAAAACCTTTATCCGTCATAAGTACTGCCATGAAAGAAGTTGCTCAAGGCAATGCTGACTTAACGGTTCGATTAACTGCAGGGAATGATGACGAGTTTGCTACCTTAGCGAATAGTTTTAATCAATTTACCGCCATGTTACAAACATTGTTAAGTGATATTAAAAGCTTAGGACACGATATACAAACGGATGCGATAAAAACAGCTGACGATGCTACTAGCGCTAATAAAGCGATATCAAGTCAGTTAATGTCGCTGGATTCTTTAGCAACTGCAACCAATGAAATGGCCGCCGCATCAATCGAAGTAGCAAATAATGCCAAACATGCAGCCCAAGAAGTTCAACAAACGGATGATGCTGTTAATGGTGGTAGAGAAACGGTAGAAAAAACAACCACTGCGATAACTCAATTATCACAACAAATAGATCATACTGTAGAAGTAGTAAATCAATTGGAAACAGCCACGATAGGCATTGAAAATATCTTATCTGTAATCAATGGCATTGCTGAACAAACCAATTTATTGGCCTTAAATGCCGCCATTGAAGCTGCCAGAGCCGGTGAGTCTGGTCGTGGTTTTGCAGTTGTCGCTGATGAAGTCAGATCATTGGCTCAAAGAACACAACAAGCAACTACTGAAATTAAAACCATGACTGAACAATTACAAACAGGTGCAACATCCGCGGTCAATGAAATGAAAAATAGTAAACAAATTGCCAGCGAAACCGTAGTACATGCAGAGCTTGCTAGCCAAGCATTAATGAAGATCAGAAGTTCTATCGACAGCATCGTTGAATTGAATGTTCAAATTTCAACTTCAGCTACCGAGCAAAGTGAGGTAATTGAAGAGCTCAATCAAAATACCATTGAGATCAAAGATATTTCCCATGCCGTAGCCAATGAAACAGATGCTGTTACTTTTACTATGCAAAACCAAGTGATGAATATAACTAAACAAGAAGAGATGTTGGAACAATTTAAAACCTAAATACTCAATATCAACTTAAGTCCTTAAGCCGAGTTACGCCAGAATTACAATCTGGTGTGACTCCTTATCAGCTTTTGTTCACTCAAATAAATTTAACTGAGCGCTTGAGCCTACTCTTGGTTCGTCCAGACCAATGTGAACACCTAATAACCTAACGTCCTTGCCATCTCCTCTATTCAAAGCTTCTACGAGCAAGTCATCAAACAATGCATTGTCAAATGTTGAGTGTTTTAATTCTTTTGTCGTCTGAACAAAATCAGCAAATTTAATTTTAATCCCTAATTTTGAAATTGTTCGTGT
>Ga0209292_1007015_pt1 | contig 10863 bp, 9 predicted proteins | sample GOMGulsemesocosm_2_FD_184634 | JGI IMG/M metagenome (GOLD analysis project Ga0209292, IMG submission 184634) | Methane-oxidizing microbial communities from mesocosms in the Gulf of Mexico - GOM9C Gulf of Mexico (SPAdes) (version 2) | ecosystem: Environmental > Aquatic > Marine > Cold seeps...
TACAAATAGCAGCCCAGAATCGCTGACTTTTAATTCTTAAACTGGTGTCTTTTTCTTGTAATTGGCTAGCAAGGCCTTGTTGTAAATGTTGCCAGTCTTGCTCAGACATTTGTTCAATGGCTTGATGGCACTCATTAATAAACTTTGCCATGGCATCGATTAAATGTTCAGCATCAAATTTTGGCGATTGAATATAAAAAGCGATACCTGGATAACTATTAATGGGCACAAAACCTACACCAACCAAATAGCCGTATTGTTTTTCAGTGCGCATTTCTTGAAAAAATAATGGTGATAATATTTGGCTAATGATCATGGTTTTGGCGATAACAGTTAACGTTTTTTCTGCCATAGGGTAATAAATAACCCCAGCATGATCATGTTCAGGCAGATATAAAGGTAATTCTATGCTGCCTTTATCTTTAATATCTAATACTGGAATTTTTACTTGGTTGTTTTCATTGTATTGGCCTTGGAAAGCTCGTTTAATGACTGACTCTATTTTTAAGGCTTCTTGTTCTCGCCAATTACCGTGGATCAATACTTCAAGTGTGATTTCTTTAAATATCTTATGACAAAAATCACTAAACTGCTGATAACAAAGTGTTGATAATGTTTCGACAAGCTGCTCAGAACTTGGGTTTTTAGGCTGCATTGTTGAGCTTAAGCTCGAGAAGAGCTGTGATATTGACTTACTATTGTCTGAGTTTTTCCAATGATTAATAAGTTGATACTTTATTAAGGTGAATTTTTCCTCTGAAAATGAGAAACGTTGTAACTCGTCTAAGAGGTGTTGTAATAGCACACCTTGCTTTTCACTGATCCCAGATAATTGCAGCGTTAAACCGCCTTGATGTGAATATAAATGATAATGGATGCCAGCAAGTTCTGCATCGTAATGTTCTTCAATCACTGACTCGGTATAAAGATCAACAAACAGGCGAGTCATGGCAATGTTAGCATCGCTCTCAATTGTTACTGGGCTATCAATACCAATATAAATATAACCTTTTGGTACTTTAAATATGTCGTCTTGTTTAAACCAAATGTTAAGGCCGTTTTCTCGGGTAATGCATTTTGGAATTAATTGATTTTTTTGCTCAATGTTATCTGCAATGAATACTTTAGGATCATTGACGATATAGGCATTTTCTTCTGGCAAGCTTAATTCATTTATCGGTAGTGCTTGTTGCCAAGCTTTGATTTTTTCAGGTGATATTTTACTGGATTGATAAGGAACCTTATACCAACGGCTTGTACAATTTGTTGCTGCTTTTTGACTAACAAAGACGTAGCGCATATTTTCAGGGACAAGCAAGGTTAGCAGTTCGCGGATTTTCTTGTGATCGATACCGTCCATGACATAATCGCCAAAGATATAATCTTCAGTGGGATAATGTTGCATGTTGATCACTAATTGGCAGACCGAATCGAGTGGTCTCATTTTTTCATGGTAATGAAAAGAGAGTTCAGCAATCGATTTTTTTTCTTGGTAATAAAATTCCGCGAGTTGGTCTTCTTTCAGCAACGCAATATATGAAAAGACAATGGTAATAATCTCGTCAATATGCTCTTCACCTTCTTCTGTTAGGCGAATGCTAATATTGAAATCTTTGAAATTATAGCCATTTATCCCTGAACCAGCAGTTAAACCTAATGCCCAATGTTTATTTTTTAATACCGATAAAATACTTTTAGGGCCCTCATGACCTAATAAATACGAAATTAGCGATTCAGGTTTATTACGATAAAGCTCATCTATACTTGGCAGAGCAAAACTAATGATCAGTTGGTGATCATTCTTGACGGGCTTTACCTGCAGACAAACTTGTTGGTGTTCGGGCAAATATAGAGGAACATTGGCTTTAGTTTGGTTGATTTTTTTTGCCGATATTGCTGAAAAGTGTTTTCTGGCAAGTTTTTCTAATTCTGCAAGGGGTTGTGGGGCTTCAATAACTAAAGTCATTGCTTTAGCGACATAATAGTTATTGAAAAACTCAGCGACTTCATCTCTTAAATTTTTATCTTTGCGATCAGCAAGCGTTTCGGTATTACCTACAGAAAATTTTGCGAAAGGGTGTTCAGGGTTGATGGTTTCTTTATGAACATCATATAAACGTCTGATGTCGTCTTTGAGTTTTAACTTAAATTCGGCATCAATATTTTTACGTTCTTTATTAACAAACTCTTCAGAAAGCAAAGGGGCGATAAAAAATTGACTGAATCGATCTAATGCCGCACCAAAATGTTGATGGTGGATATCAAAAAAGAAACAAGTATGTTCTGTTGCTGTCCATGCGTTATTACTACCACCATAACCAGTGATGAATTTTTGATATTCACTGCCGTCAGGGTATTTTTCAGTACCAAGAAATAACATATGCTCTAGAAAATGAGCAAGACCTTGGCGATCGTTAGGATCACTAAAATGCCCGACGTTTACGGCCAAAGCTGCGGCAGACTTTTGAGTTTCATCATTTTGCACTAATAAAACGCGTAAACCATTATCTAAAGTGATTGGTTGATAATGTTTTAAATCATTTGGGCTTTGTTTCAATTCTTGCTCCATCAGATATTATGGTATGGCAGAAAATATATCTGAATCTTATTATTATACTTCTAAATTACCCTATGGAATAAGGTGAGTCTATTTTATTCTTAACTGATGTTATAACAATTGTTTATATTCCTTTACTATAGCCGCAAATAATAATTAAACCCATTATTTAAAAGATGAAGTTTAGTCCTATAGCACTAAACTATACTTTAGAATTATGGCTTCTTTTAGATACTTTTAAGTATCGCGGTAATAAAATGCAACTTTTCATAATGCGTCACGGTCAGGCAAATCCAATGGGGAATATTGACTCTGAACGTGAATTAACAGCACAAGGGTTTAGTGAAGTAAAAGTAATGGCTCAATGGATTAATGAGACCAATATTTCACTTGAAAAGATTTTTGTCAGCCCTTATGTTCGAGCTCAGCAAACCGCTAACACGGTATTAAATGGGCTAGATACCTCACCGTTATTAACAACGCTAGATTTTATTACTCCTTCAGGTAATGCAAAAGATGTACATGACTTTATAGACGGAATGTCTGGAGTAGGAGTGGATGAGAAATCGTTATTAATAGTCTCTCATATGCCACTGGTGAGTTACTTAGTGGCGGAGTTAACTTTAGGCCGTCATTCGCCTATATTTCAAACCGCAGCGATTGCTCACATTGATTATGATGTAGAGAAAATGACCGGAAAGTTAGTGAAATTGATATCACCGTTTGATTTAACTTGAAAAGCCGCTAGTCTTTCAGATTAAATTTTTCATGTAAATCAATCAAAACGAGTAGAGCACCATTTCCTCCCCATTCAAGTGGTGCTTGATGAAAAGCAATCACGTCTGGATGTTGTACTAACCAATGGGGTACTTTATTTTTAAGTATTCTTGTACCAAGTCCATGGACAATGCATACACATTGCGCATGTTCTTTTTGACAAGCAAAAAGTAATGCGGCAATTTCTTGTTTGGCTTGATGTTGATCTAAACCGTGCAAATCGAGAATAAGGTCGGGAGCATAAACACCACGACGAAGGTTTTTTGCTTCAAAGCTGTCGCTATCTTCTCTAACATACTTTGTTGGACCTGTTGCTGATAGGTTAGGCTCAAATTCATCGGAAAAGTGAAAGCTGGCGTGTTGATTTGCCTCTTTTTTTTGTCTGATTTTATCTTTAGGCTTGATGGTTCTTTTAGTGGGGTGTATTGTGTCCTGCACCATAGGCTTGACCTTGCCTATGGCTTCTTTAAATAGCTGCTTTTCTTGCTGGGATAAGAGATCTTTTAATTTCATCCGTGAAGTTTAAAAACATCGACAGTTAATAACAAGTAAAATAGCTTTCATTTTTCAACTAAGGGGACTTCAGTGGTTACTGAGCAAACAACTGAACTTATCGAACAATTACATACCGCAGGAGATTTTGTTCGTTTTGCGGCGAGTGAATTTAACCGTGCTGATATATTTTTTGGCCATGGTAGTGATAATGCGTGGGATGAGGCCATCACCTTAGTGATGTTTGTTCTTGCTTTACCTGAGCAATTATCAACTCAGATAATGTCTTGTCGGCTAACCGCGAGTGAAAAAATGCAAGTGATGGCGGTTATTGAACGCCGTATATCTACACAAGTGCCTGCAGCTTACATTACTCAACAAACTACTTTTGCTGGATTGCCTTTTTATGTTGATGAGCGGGTATTGGTGCCACGTTCACCCATAGGTGAGTACATTGAAAGGCGATTTTTCCCATTAATCACTGAAGATCAAGATGTTCATCGAATTTTAGATTTATGTACTGGCAGTGGTTGTATTGCTCTTGCGTGTGCTCATTACTTCCCAGAAGCAGAAGTGGATGCGGTTGATTTATCAGAAGACGCATTAAATGTTGCACAAATTAATATTGAAAACCATGGTTTAACTGAACAAGTTATTCCAATTCAATCTGACGTTTTTTCTGGGGTGTTAGGGCAAGAATATGATTTAATTGTCACTAATCCTCCATATGTTGATCAAGAAGACGTCGATAGTTTACCTATTGAATATACTCATGAACCAGCAATGGGTTTAGGCAGTGGTTTTGATGGTCTAGATATTACCAGACGAATTCTTGCTCAAAGTGCAGAGCATTTAACAGCCAACGGTATCTTAGTTTGTGAAGTTGGTAATTCTCAAGTGCATGTTGAGGCTGAATATCCAGAGGTCGATTTTCAATGGCTAACCTTTGAACGGGGTGGTCATGGTGTTTTTATGCTGACTAAACAACAGTTAGTGAATTTTCAAGAAATTTTCAAACAGCGAGTGAAAAATTAACAATGTCGGGTAATACATTTGGTAAGTTATTTACAGTAACCTCTTTTGGTGAAAGTCATGGTTTAGGTTTAGGCGCAATTATTGATGGTTGCCCGCCGGGCCTGCCATTGTGTGAAGCGGATTTACAAGCAGATCTAGATAGAAGACGTCCGGGTACCTCGCGTTATACCACAGCGCGCAATGAAGCAGACCAAGTAAAAATTATGTCTGGGGTATTTGAAGGAAAAACCACAGGTACACCTATCGGCTTGATGATTGAAAATACCGACCAACGTTCAAAAGATTATGGCAATATTGCGCAAAGCTTTCGTCCAGGACATGCCGATTATACCTATTGGCAAAAGTATGGTTTAAGAGATTATCGTGGTGGTGGACGCTCTTCAGCACGTGAAACAGCAATGCGTGTTGCTGCCGGTGCCGTTGCTAAAAAATACTTAAAGGAAAAGCTGGGCATTACCATTCAAGGCTGTGTTACCCAAATTGGTGATGTGAAGGCAGAGCAATTGAATTGGTCGAGTGTTGAGCAGAATCCTTTTTTCTTTCCAGATGATAATAAACTGGAACAATTAGATGAGTTATTACGTGGCATTATCCGTCAAAAGAATTCTATTGGTGCCAAAATCACCGTGGTTGCTAACAATGTTCCGGTTGGTTTAGGTGAACCTATTTTTGATCGGTTAGATGCTGATATTGCCCATGGTTTGATGAGCATTAATGCGGTTAAAGGTGTAGAAATTGGCGATGGTTTTGCAGTAGTGAATCAGAAAGGCTCAGAGCATCGAGACGAATTGACACCTGAAGGGTTCAGCTCAAATCATGCGGGTGGTGTTTTAGGTGGTATTTCTTCAGGACAAGCAATTGTTGCACATTTGGCTCTTAAGCCGACATCAAGTATAGGTGTTAGTGGCAAAACGGTTGATTTAGAAGGTAAAGCAACTGACTTGATCACTAAAGGACGTCATGATCCATGTGTTGGTATTCGTGCGGTGCCAATCGCTGAAGCTATGCTAGCTTTAACTTTAGTTGATCATTTTTTACGTAATCGTGCGCAAAATGCTGATGTTAATTGTATTACCCCAGACATTTGCAAATAACATTTCCAGCTTGATAGCATTATTGAAAGTGGTGATGAACTGATGGGTTCGTCACTCTTTCATCGCCTCTCTTTTAGCTATTTTACTTATTTTGCCATACTCGGTTTAGTGACGCCTTTTCTGACGGTATTTTTAGATGGTCGTGGTTATAATTCGCTAGCGATAGGAGAGATCCTCGCAATTTTCACCGCGACTAAAATTATTGGCCCGACATTTTGGGCATTATTGGCAGACAAGTCTGGTAAGCAGCTTTCGATTATTCAACTTGGCTCAGGCCTCGCTTTACTGTCTTTTACTTTATTGTTTTGGGTGAGAGGCTATTGGCCGGTTACGTTTGTCTTAGCTATTTTCAGTTTGTTTTGGACGGCTATTTTGCCGCAACTTGAAGTCATGACCATGACGTCAATTCGTCGTAACGCTAAAATTTATGCTCGAATTAGGTTGTGGGGAAGCGTTGGTTTTATGGTGTTGGTTGTTGTGTCCGGTGAAATCATTAGTTACTACGACTCTGAGGCTTTTACCTATATTGGTTGGTTTATATTATTAGCGTTGTTTTTGTCTAGTTTATTGTTGAAACAACCTAAGGTTCAGCGGAGCAAACAGCAAGAAAATAGTTCTATTTTTAGCAAACTGATTGATAAAAATTTTGTCGCATTTTTTATCGCCGGCTTACTATTACAGATTAGTTTTGGTCCATATTATAGTTTTTTTGCTTTGTATCTTAGAGATTTATCTTATTCTGATTCTGCAGTTGGCATATTTATTAGCATAAGTGTTATTGCTGAAATCGGTGTTTTTTTTGTAGCGGGTAGACTTTATCAGCTGTTTGGTGCTCGATTATTAATTTCATTTAGCCTTATTGCCACGAGTATCAGATGGTATTTAATGGGTCATTTTGCTGACAGTCTGATTATTTTACTGTTTGCGCAACTTATTCATGCATTAAGTTTTGGTTTATATCACAGCGCCTCTATTCAGTTACTTCAGAAACACTTCCAAGTTAATCAACAAAATAGAGGCCAAGCAGTATATATTGCTGGCGTTTACGGTGTTGGTGGAGCTATTGGTGTTTATATAGCAGGTGTGGTTTGGCAAGATGGATTGGGAGCTACTTTGGCTTATGAATATGCCGCTTTGGCTTGTTTATTTGCCAGTGTTTTTGCATGGTTTATTCACGATAAGAGATAACAACAAAATGTAGGTCGGAATTTATTCTGACAATTAATCCTTTGTAAGGGGGTTGTTAGGCTAAAGCCCAACCTACAATATTCTGTATTTATTTTACTTCTTCACCTGCAGCTTGTTTATCGGCATGGTAAGAAGAACGGACTAATGGACCACATGCTGCGTGTTCAAAACCCATTTTCATTGCTTCACGTTGAAACATATCAAAATCATCAGGATGAACATAACGTTCTACAGGCAAATGCTCTTTACTTGGTTGCAAGTATTGTCCAATAGTTAACATTTTTACGCCATGTGCACGTAAATCTTTCATCACTTGTAGTATTTCTTCATTGGTTTCACCCAAGCCAACCATTAAACCTGATTTAGTATTGACTGTTGGATTAGCTTCACCAAACTTTTTCAATAAGTCTAATGACCATTGATAATTAGCGCCGGGTCTAGCTTTGGTATATAAACGCGGGGCAGTTTCTAAATTGTGGTTAAAAACATGCGGTGGGGTTTGATTAAGTATTTCTAACGCTTTATCCATACGCCCACGAAAATCGGGTACTAATATTTCAACTTTAGTGTGTGGGGCATGCTCTGCTATTTCAGTAATACAATCGGCAAACTGCTGAGCTCCGCCATCACGTAAATCGTCTCTGTCTACCGAAGTAATTACAACGTATTTTAGCGCCATGTCTTTTAATGTTAATGCTAGTTTCTTTGGCTCTTCTTTGTCGGCTGCTAGAGGACGACCATGGCCAACATCACAAAAAGGACAACGACGTGTACAAATGTCACCTAAGATCATAAAGGTAGCTGTGCCGTGGTTGAAACATTCTGATAAATTTGGACAAGATGCTTCTTCACACACTGAATGTAAGTTGTGCTTACGTAATGCCGCCTTTATGTTGTCGATACGCTCAGTAGTCCGAGGTAATTTAATCCGTAACCAATTGGGTTTTCTCAACATTGTTTCGCGAGTTGAAGGCACAACTTTAATTGGGATATGCGCCATTTTCTCTGCGTCGCGAAGTTTTGTACCTGGTGCGATACGTGATGATTTAGTCGTCATTTACTGATCCCAAGCCATTTGTGTAGCTAATGTTGTCAGCATTTAATAATGCTGACATGTGTTTAATTAACGCTTGCCCTGCTTGTTCAACAGAATCTAGAGCGCTGATTGTTGATGTTTGTATCATTTCTAATCCAGCATAACCACAAGGGTTAATGCGTAAGAACGGTGATAAATCCATATTAATATTTAATGCTAAGCCGTGAAAGGAACAACCTTTGCGGACCCTTAACCCAAGTGAGGCAATTTTTTTACCGTCAACATAAACACCGGGAGCGTCTGGTTTAGCATTTGCTGTTATGTTGTGATCAGCTAAAGTGGCAATGATACCGTTTTCTATCAAGGTGACTAACTCTCTAACACCAATTTTTCTACGGCGTAAATTGATCATAAAATACATCACTTGTTGACCAGGTCCATGGTAAGTCACTTGTCCACCACGGTCGACTTTGACAACAGGAATATCACCAGGCATTAACAAGTGTTCTTCTTTTCCAGCTTGCCCTTGAGTAAATACGGCAGGGTGTTCAACCACCCACAGTTCATCTGCTGTTTCGTCATTACGCTCATCGGTAAAATTTTGCATGGCTTGCCATACAGTAACGTAATCCATCTGCTCTAATTGTCGAACAACAAGTGAATGCTTCAAGTGATTGCCTTTTGCTTCTTGAATGTTTTTTATAAAACGTATCTGACTTGCTCTATGGCAGTCAGGGTTTTATAAATCATTTCGATGTGCTCTTTGCTGGTAACCGTGACAGCGATAGAAACGGAATGATAATTTCCTTTTGAGCTTGGTTTTATTTTTGGTGAATAATCACCCGGAGTATGCTTTTGTAATTCAGCAATGATCAAATCGGGTAATTCGTCACAAGCAACTCCCATAACTTTAAAGTTTAGTACCGTTGGGAATTCTAATAGTTCATCAAATTTGGTTTTCATGTTTACTCTCTGTTCTGACCTTAATGATCACTTAGCTATTTTATCATTATTTAATGCTAAGAAAAATGGGGGATCATTACTAAAAATCAAGTAAAAGGGGGGATAAATAAAAAGCCCAGTAAAAACTGGGCTTTGGGAGCTGGTTAAACTGAGCTTAACTTAGTTTACATTAGTTAATAAACTGTAACTTAACATAGTCGATTAAGCGGTCGAACATGCCACCTTCGGTAACTTCTTGTAAAGTTACTAACGGGTACTGACCAATGTCTTCGCCGTCAAGTTGTAAAAATACTTTACCAACAACATCACCCTTATCTAGCGGGGCAATCAACTGCTTATTTAATTCAAAGTTAGCGGTTAAATTTTTACGTTGCCCTCGAGGAATAGTGATAGGAGTATCTTCAAGTATACCTAAATCAACTTCTTTAATATTTCCCATCCAAACGCGGTCAGTAACGAATTTTTCACCAGCCTGATACGGTGTATAAGTTTCGAAAAAACGAAAACCATAGTTTAGCAATTTTTTACTTTCTACTTTTCGAGCACGCACACTGTCTGTACCCATTACAACACTAACTAAACGCATTCCGCCTTTGGTTGCTGAAGTCACTAAACTATAGCCCGCTTGAGAGGTATGACCGGTTTTTAAACCATCAACCGTCATGCTTTTATCCCATAAGAGACTATTACGATTGTATGTTTTAATGTTATTAAATTCGAACGACTTTTGTTTATAAAGAGCATATTCTTCAGGCACATCTCGAATAAGGGCTACGGCTAAAGTTGCCATGTCTCTAGGTGTAGTTTTATGCTCTTGGCTATCTAAGCCATGGCTGTTTTCAAAGTAACTACTGTTCATGCCTAATTGCTCAGCATGGGCATTCATTAAATCAGCAAAGGCATCTTCACTACCGGCAATATGTTCCGACATAGCGACACAAGCGTCATTACCTGAAGCAACGATGATGCCCTGGTTTAATAGGTCAACAGAAACTTCTTTGCCAACTTCTAGCCACATTAGCGACGAGCCTTCAAACAGTGGATTACCTGTTGCCCAAGCTTCTTTACTAATAGTAACTAGATCGGTATTGCTAATATTGCCTGATTGAAGTTCTTGGCCAATGATATAACTCGTCATCATTTTGGTTAAACTGGCTGGCGCTAATAAGGTGTCGGCATTTTCTTCAGCGATAATTTTACCGGTGGTATAATCAATTAAAATATGCCCTTTTGCATTTATCTGCGGCGGTGAGGGGATGATAACTGCTGCGTAAGAAAATGAAGCAAAAGTGAAAGCGAATGCACCGAATAAGCTGATAATTTTATGATAATTTTTAGTCATTTTTTTTGTCAATTTTTGCGACATAACTGCCAGTGAAAATAATACAATGGTTTTGTCTGATGAAAAACACAAATCATTGGATAAATAAATAATTTTCAGCAGTATACCAGTTTTATTTTCGATTGCTACGGCATTAAATCAAGCAATTTGTATCTTTTGATGTTTTCGCTTTATAGATAGCCATGTTAGCTCGAAATGCCAGATCCAGCGGTAATCAAAGCTTTAGTTTAAAAGCGGTGGGATAGCCATTTTCTTTCAATTGAATTAATAGGTTGTCGGCAGTTGACTGATCTTCAATGGGACCTACTTGCACTTTAAATATTTGTTTACTTTTCTTACTGCTAGCGGGTTGTTGAAATAATTGCGTGATAGCGTTGGC
>Ga0209292_1007017_pt1 | contig 10863 bp, 3 predicted proteins | sample GOMGulsemesocosm_2_FD_184634 | JGI IMG/M metagenome (GOLD analysis project Ga0209292, IMG submission 184634) | Methane-oxidizing microbial communities from mesocosms in the Gulf of Mexico - GOM9C Gulf of Mexico (SPAdes) (version 2) | ecosystem: Environmental > Aquatic > Marine > Cold seeps...
CTACGCAGGAACAATAACCGGTACGTTAACGGATTATTATGATTGGCAGTTAACTGAAAACGGCGTCAATTCAGTAAGTAACGAGTATCATACTACTAAGATTACAGACTTAGCTATCGATTGGTTAAATGAACAGAAGCAACAAAATAAACCATGGTTTATGTGGCTTGCTTATGTAGCTCCACATTCTCCTTTTCACCTACCACCAGAAGACTTGCATAACCGTGATCAATTAACAGGTAATGATATAAACACTAATAAACGTGAATATTATTTAGCGGCTATAGAAGCGATGGATACGGAAATAGGGCGTTTAATCGACTCTTTATCTATAGAAGACCGTGACAATACTTTGATCATATATGTCGGTGATAATGGCACACCAGCAGGTGTGATTGATACGAGCGTTTATAATAGAACCCATAGTAAAGGAACTTTGTTTGAAGGAGGTCTTCGTGTTCCTATGGTGGTTTCTGGTTCAGGTGTTACCCGTCAAAATGTTCGTGAAAGTGCGCTGGTAAATACCAGTGACTTTTATGCCACTATCAGTCACTTTATCGGAAATTCAGTGACGCAACTAAATGACAGCTATAGCTTTGTTGATTTACTGTCACAAACGGGAACCAGCTTACGAGATTACAATTACAGTGAATTTGAAAGTAGTGACGTAACCGGTTGGGCTGTTAGAAATCAAAGTCATAAACTGATCGAGTATCAAGATGGCTCACAGGCATTGTATGTATTAAACAATGGTAATAGCAATGACATTAGTGAAATGGATAACGTCATTGATGAAAGCGATAATACTGGCATTATTGCCGAGCTCAAAGAGCAAGGGCAGATAATCCGTCAGGAAACATCAACATCACCAATAGATATTACTGATGCTATTTTAACAGCTCGAAGTGCTAACTGCAGCGATTATCTTGAAAGTTATCAATCAACGGTACTTGATGTAAATAATGGTACGGTTTTCAATGGTGAATTGATGATCAGTTTATCGGGTGACCAATGTATATTCCAAACGAATAACATCCCCAATCATGACTTTAATGATGGCGCACAAGCCTTTCCAAATAATGTAAGTGCACAAAACAATAGTTTTACAATAAGTGCTAACCCTACTCATGCAGCATCAACAACAGCAGTTAGTTTACAGGTTGATAATGCAATATTACTTAATGGGGTGAAAGTCGATTTGCTTGCGGCAGCTTGTTTTGGTGTCGGTGATGGCAAAGTAGGGTGTAACGATATTAACCAGCCGTGGCGCTATGATCCTATGTTTGTCGCGAACGGCTTTCGAGTAGATACACATAACGCCCATTCCCAGCCAGATGGTAGTTATCATTACCATGGAAAACCCAATGCGCTTTACCAAGATGATAATAACAGCAGCGTATCGCCACTGGTTGGCTTTGCCGCTGATGGTTACCCTATTTTTGGTCCTTATTTTGATGATAATGGCTCAATTAGAAAAGCTGTTTCTAGCTTTCAGGTGATCACTGGTAGTCGTCCTTCTGCAACAGGTAGCCCTGGTGGAGATTACGACGGAACTTATCGAGATGATTATCAATATGTTGAGAACTATGGCGATCTTGATGAATGTAATGGCATGACCGTTAATGGTGTTTACGGTTATTTTATTACTGATGGTTATCCCTATATCTTAAGTTGTTTTAAAGGAACTCCTGATAGTTCGTTTAATAAATAACTCCTGAACATTATGTCGTTATTCAATTATGTATAACGACATAACTTAACTTAACTTAACTAAATGTTTTCTTTGTCGAGACGATGCTGTTAGTAAATTATCTAATAGCAAACTTAAACAGGTCAGGTAATAGTATTCGAATTAAAGTTCCTTTCTAAATAATGGAAAATAGGAATTAAAAACAAGCTATTCCTGAGATATTAACTGGGAGAATCTATATTTACTATTATAAATTTACCTACTTTCATTATTCATAAATCAAACTAAACTAAACTAAACTTATCAAACATATCGGTTTAAGTGAATATTACTTGTTCAAAAAAATCCAGCTTACCTTTGTACTTATGGGACTTATATTAGCGCTTAGCTATTCTTTAGTTGTTGCTGCCACAGCTAATCCATCTATTCGTTTCAACCACATTACTATTGAAGATGGCTTACCTCAGAACTCTGTCTATAGTATTTTGCAAGATAGTACCGGATTTTTATGGTTTGGTACTAACAGTGGGTTAGTGAGATATGATGGTTATAGTTTAAAAGTTTTTAAACACGAATTCGATAATGAAAACTCTATTTCAGGCAACTCAATTCATACTATCATTGAAGATAGCCAAGATAATATTTGGATTGGGACAATTGATGGTGGCCTTAATCACTTTAATACAAAAACTGAACAATTTACTCATTACCGACATAAACCCAACAACCCTAATAGTTTGAGTGAAGATACAGTTGGTAGTGTTATAGAAGATAGTCAAGGAAATTTATGGATTGGAACATTTGGTGGGGGACTCAATCATTTTAATATAAAAACTGGGAAATTTACCCATTATCGCCATCAGGTCAATGACTCTAATAGTTTAAGTCACGATGATGTTAGAAGTATTGTTGAGGATAACGAGGGAAACCTTTGGATTGGGACTAATGGTGGAGGACTTAATCGTTTTAACCCAAAAACACAAAAATTTACCCATTATCGTCATCAAGGTAAAAAAACACATAATTTAAGTAGTGACTATGTTATGAGCGTGACTAAGGATAACCAAGGCAACTTATGGATTGGTACTTTAGGCGGAGGTCTTAATCATTTTAATCAAAAAACGGCCCTGTTTACACATTATCGTCATCAAACCGAGAATTCCAATAGTTTGAGCCATGACGATGTTATTGGAGTTATTGAAGATGAACAGCATAATTTGTGGATTGGAACTTCTGGTGGAGGACTGGATTATTTTAATCCGGTAACTAAAAAATTTAGTCATTATCTCAACCAAACTGTCGAACCTGATAGTGTAAGTAGTAATAGTATCTTGAGTGTTTTTGAAGATAATCAAGGTAGCATTTGGGTTGGGACATTTGGAGGTGGGCTCAACCATTTTAATCGACAAAATATAAAGTTTGGTATAATTAATCATAGAGCCGGTGACCCTGACTCTTTAAGCGGTGTTCCAATAATGAGAATTTTTGAGGATAGCAAAGGAGATCTATGGATTGGTACGCACGGAGATGGACTCAACCACTTTAGCTCAAAAACCGGGAAGTTCAGCCGGTTTCGTCATCAAATTAACGAACCAAATAGCTTGAGCCATGACGAGGTGTGGAGCCTTCTTGAAGATAGTAATGGAGATTTTTGGATCGGTACGCGAGGCGGAGGTCTTGATCACTTTAATCCCAAAACCGGTAAATTCACAAATTATCGACACCAAAAGAATGAATCGAATAGTTTAAGTCATGATGATGTCAGGAGTATTGCTGAGGATAGGCATGGTAATTTATGGATTGGAACATTCGGTGGTGGATTCAGTCGGTTTGATCCTAACACCAAGATTTTCACCCATTACAGGCATCGGGTGAATTTTTTAAATAGCTTAAGTCATGATGTAGTTAGTAGTGTTATAGAAGACAAACAGGGTAACATTTGGGTAGGTACGGCTAATGGAGGGCTAAATCACTTTAACCCAATAACTGAGCAGTTTACTCATTATCGTTATCAAAGTCATGATTCGAGGAGTTTGAGTCACGATAATATCACTAGTCTTTTGGTAGATACGCAAGGTAATCTTTGGGTTGGTACTACTGCAGGGCTAAACGTTATTGATAATAAAACAAAAACATTTAAACATTACGGTGTAAAACAAGGGTTAGCAGATGACCTTATCAATAGTATTGAAGAAGATGATGAGGGATATTTATGGTTAAGTACAAATCACGGATTATCACGTTTTGATCCCAAAACAGAACGATTTAAAAACTATGATATTGGAGATGGTTTACAAAGTAACGAATTTAACGGAAGAGCTTCTTTTAAAAGTAAAAGCGGGGAATTATTTTTTGGTGGAATTAAGGGATTGAATCGATTTTATCCAGAAAACATTACCGACGATATGCAAGCACCTAAAGTGGTAATAACTGATATGTTATTGTTAAATAAATCTGTTCCTACTGAAAATCAAACAATGTCAACCCACGTAGTATCAAACAATCATAATTTTAGCTTGGCCCAAGCTATCCATCTAACCGATTCGATAACATTAACCCACCAAGATAATATTATTGCTTTTGAGTTTTCTGCATTACATTTTAGTAATCCCAAAAAGAATCAATTCTCCTATCAGCTACAAGGCTGGGATAATGATTGGGTAAGTACCGATTATAAAAATCGTAGAGCGACTTATACCAATCTTCCTAATGGAGATTATATCTTTAGAGTAAAGGCAAGTAATGCCGATGGTTATTGGAGTGAAGAGGGAGCATCATTACGAATTACGGTATTAGCACCACCTTGGAAAACATGGTGGGCATATACATTATATGGATTGTTCTTATTGAGTTTAGTTTGTGCTTTTATTCGTTCCCAACAGAAAAAGGTGATGTTTGAACGATACCTAAATTCACAGCTAGAAGTGAAAGTTACAGCACGAACTTCGGATCTTGAAACACAAAAAAGTGAAGTAGAAGCAAAAAACAAGGAAATACTCGCGACCCAACAGCAATTAATTCAAGCGAGTAAAATGGCTTCAATCGGAACCATGACAGCAGGTATAGCACACGAAATTAATAATCCCACCAATTTTTCTCATGCCGCTGTATATATGATGACTGATGAAATTAATGAGATAAAGTCTTTTTTAAAGCAATTAGCAGGTGGTCAAAACGCAGAGTCAGACGTATTAAAATCTTTTGATGATAAGTTTACTAAATTGATAGCACTCACCAAAACAGCCTTTGAAGGTACTACACGCATCAAAAAAATAGTAGAAGACCTACGAACCTTTGCAAGGGTTGATGATGCTAAACAAGCTACTGTGCATTTGTCTGACTTATTAAAATCAACGGTGCACTTAGTGGGGACACAATATGATGCCATTGTTATTGAAACTCAATTTGACGATGAACCGTTATTTACGTGTTTTCCTTCAAAGCTTAATCAAGTATTTATGAATATCGTTGTTAATGCTTGTCAGGCAATTGAAGAAAAACGATTATCTGAAAAAGAACTCGAAGGTAAAGTTAATATCAAAATAACTCAAAACGACAGTAAACTCGTACTTGCTTTTGAGGACAATGGTTGTGGCATGACTGAAGAAACTATTCACCGGATTTTTGAACCATTTTTTACGACCAAAGGCGTGGGAGATGGAACTGGGCTAGGTATGGCAATTTCATTTGGGATTATTGAAGAACATGCAGGAAGTATTGAGGTTGAATCTACTGTTGAAGCTGGAACCAAGATAATAATAAGTTTTATTTTGTTATAAACGCCTTAAAATTTATAAATAATTTATCTTCTTTTATTAATCGCTTATCTATCATTCATGATTTTAAATCAAAATAAACTCAACTCTCTTGATTAAGCTGTTGTAGGAATTCGACCTTTAAAGCTAACCAATATTAATGACTCATTTTAGATAAAGTACAATGTAAAAATTTAACAATATATTGTCTTGATCCTATATCAGAAATAATTATATATTTCTGTCAGAATTTTTGATGATTTTTAAACACCTTTAAAAATTGGTCTATACTTTATTTTTAAAATAATTGAATTATCAAAGAGCCTATCGTAGATGTATGTAAGGAAACTAGAAAAGCGATTTGTGCCAAGATTCTGTTATTTTTTAATTAAGCCTTTGAATGGCTTTAAAGCTCTATATTTAGCATTTCTGATTTTTAATAGTTACTCCATACATCTTCACTCTGAAGAGTTTTCAAACAACGATGATAAACCCTCTTACTTATTCACAAATATCACCCCAGAAAATGGAAGTATTGAGGGAAGCACTGTAATTACCAAAGATTCATTTGGCTTTATTTGGATAGGTACTTATAAGGGCTTATATAAGTTCGATGGTATATCGAGTAAACACTATACTGCTACTGAAAAGCATCATTCACTCTTACAAAACTATATTACTTCATTATACGTAGACACAATGGGCTTTATTTGGATAGGGTATGGCGATTCTGGCTTATCAAAATTTAACCCTAGTGATGATACTTTTATTCATTTTTCAAAAAATGATAAAAAGGGTAAACGGCTATCAAATAATCAAGTAAACATTATAAATGAAGATAATGAAAAGAATATTTGGGTGGGTACTAGCAATGGACTAAACCGATACAGTAGAAACAAACAATCGGCACTTCATTTTTCAAATAACCTATTAAGAAACCATGAAATATTAGCCTTAACTGTAGACAAAAAAAATAAGTTATGGATAGGTACGGATAAAGGACTTTACATTGCTGATATTAGTAAAAATAGCATTGATATTAGTTTTTCTTTAGTTCCTATATCACCAAACACCAAAATACTAGCGGTTACAAGTTTACTTATTAACGATGATACCCTCTGGGTGGGAACCAGAATTACTGGCGTATACAAACATAATATTTCTACATCTAAAACAACAAGATTATTCACTCATAATAAAAGCTTGTTTACCGCAAATATTCACGACATAAAAATGGATGAAAGCGGCCGACTTTGGTTCGCTACTCAACGTGGACTGGCACTTCTTTTACCTAATAAGCCTTATTTACATTTATATCAGGAAAATACTTCTCTAAAAGGAGGGCTAATGCAAAATGATGTTCTTAATTTACTCATTGATAATCAGAATAATCTTTGGTTAATAGGTATTGCTTCTCTGCAAAAAATCAATCAACAAAGTGCTTCCTTTCGTACATTTAAAGTAGATAAAAATAACCCCACTACACTCAAAGAAAAAAGCGTTATTATGCTAGGCTTGGATAAAAACCAAACACTTTGGCTTGGCGGACCGACCACAGGGCTTTATCAATTATCGCCACAGCAAAAAAACTTTATACACCATCAATTAAATTCCGATTCTCCATTTTACATGACACCACCTGAGCCCCGAAGCTTTTTACACGACAAACAAGGAAGGTTTTGGATAGGGACAAGAGAATATGGTGTTTTGAAAATCGACATAAATACAGCTAAAAAACAATGGTTTACCCACAAAAACACCATTTCGAATTCTTTGAGTAGTAATAACTATGCTCAAACTTTATTCGAAGATTCAAAACAACGTATATGGATCGGTACTAAAAATGGCCTAAATAAATTTAATGAAAAAGATAATAACTTTACTGTTTATTTATACAACGAAGCCACAAAAATCGGATATCACATCAAAACTGTCTCTGAAACGGCAACGGGCGATATTGTAGTTGGTACATCTCTGGGAAAGATATTTATATTAACGGAAGGTAATTCGACTTTTAAAGAAGTTGTTATCCTTAATGATTTATCGCAACCCATTAACTTGCAATCTATAACATCAATTAAATTTAAAAACGATACTTTATGGATTTCAGGATACAGTGCGGGGTTATTTAAAGGTTATCTTAACAAGGATTCTGACGGAGAATACAGTGCAATAGGTCAACTCTTTGGGCTTGAAAATAACCTTAATGAAACATCACTCAATAGCCTACATTTTGAGCGTGGAGATGACAATGCTATATGGCTTAATACTGACATTGGTATTTCAAAATTTGAGGTCGATAAACAAACATTCTATAATTTCACAGTATCAGACGGAGTTAAAGAAGGCGTTGCTTGGGATTATTGTCCTATGCAAAATAAGAAAGGTGACTTGTATTATTGTGGTCCAGGTGGTGTGCTTTATTTCTCACCTCAAGACATTAAAATTAATCGAACACCACCCAATGTGTTATTGACCAATTTTTATATTAATTCAAAAAGTGTAGGCGTAAGTAATATAAATCAAGCATCACCTTTAACGAAAATTCTTCAAGATACAACATTGTTAACATTAAATGACAAACAAAGTAACTTCGCTTTTGATTTTGCGGCATTAGATTATACAGAACCTTCTAAAAATAAATACGCGTATAAGCTTGAAGGTTTTGATGATGAATGGATAACTACAAACGCAAAACGACGACATGCCAACTACAGTAATATTCCTGCAGGAAAATATTTATTTAAAGTAAAAGCCAGTAATAACCATGGCTTTTGGAATGAGGTAGGTGCTCAAGTTGACATCATAATATTACCTGCATGGTGGTTAACGTGGTGGATGAAAACTCTCTATATAGGTCTTTTTATCGGTACGACACTATGGATTATTAGGATTCGTACACAGCAGCACAAGCAACGCAGTATTACTTTAGAAAAAGCTGTATTAGAGCGCACTTACGAACTAGAACAAAAAACCTATGACTTAGAAGAGCGGAGCCGTTCGTTAAAAGCTGCTCAAGAAACTATTGTAGCTCAAGAGAAAATGTCTTCTTTAGGTACACTGACTGCAGGTGTTGCTCATGAAATAAATAACCCTACCAACTTCACGTATGCTGCGGTATATATGATGAAAGACGAAATAATGAATATAAAGTCATTTCTTAAACAGTTAGCGGGTGGAGAAAATGCAGAGCCTGAAGTATTGCAATCGTTTGAAGATCAGTTCACTAAATTACTTGAATTAACACAAACCGCTACCGAAGGTACAAACCGGATAAAAACGATTGTCAGTGACTTACGCACCTACTCAAGAATAGACGATGCGATAAAAGAAAAAGTTCACTTAGCGGCTATACTTACCACAACAATTCATTTGGTTAGAACTCAATATGACAATATCGACATTAGTCTAGATATTACTTCGGATCCCACATTGGAATGTTTCCCCGCAAAATTAAGCCAAGTATTCATGAATATAACGGTTAATGCTTGCCAGGCGATTATGACTCGGAAACAAACCGAACCGGACAATAGTGGAAAAGTTACAATTATTGTTAACCTGAATAACGATCTCATTGAGATAGTATTTAAAGACAATGGTTGTGGTATGAGTAGCGTTACTCAGAAAAAAATATTCGACCCTTTTTATACCACGAAAGACGTGGGTGATGGAACTGGGCTAGGTATGGCAATTTCATTTGGGATTATTGAAGATCACTGTGGGAGTTTAAAAGTATCCTCGGTAATCAATGAAGGTTCGATTATTACCATTTGTTTGCCAAATAAATAGTAGTGGTAAATAGTAAAAATAAATAGGAGCAATTTATGTCAGTGTTTAATATGGAAAACCTCACTAAAGACCCAGAAAATGGTAGCGATAAACCGTTAGTAATGCTTGTTGATGACGAAGTTGAAAATATTAATGTCCTTCGTCAATTGTTGGAATCTCATTTTCAAATAATCACGGGTTTAAATGGTGCGGAAGCCTTAAAGATGATTGACAATATGGTTGACCCAAAGCAAATTCAACTTATTATAAGCGACCAACGCATGCCTAAAGTAACAGGTGTGGAGTTTCTTGAACAAATAGTCGATAGAATGCCTGATACTATTCGTATTATTCTTACGGGCTATTCTGATACTCAAGTCATTATTGATGCAATAAACAAAGCAAAACTATATAAATTTATGACTAAACCTTTTGACCCTGTTGAGTTATCACTGACGGTTCAAAGAGGAGTTGAAGCTTATCAGATGCGTAAAGAACTCGTTGAATATTCGACTAATTTAGAAAAGATCGTCAAGAAACGAACAGTAGAGTTGCACTCAAAAAATGAAGAGCTTATTGACGCTCTTGACGCTCTAGAAAAACAAAGCCTTACCGACCAACTTACGGGTATACATAACCGACACTTTTTAAGCAAATTTATGCCGCAAGAAGTGGCAAGGCTTAATCGAACATTTGAACAAAAACACGACGAATTAGAACAAGTCAGTTTGATGATGGTTGATATCGACTTTTTTAAACAAGTTAATGACGATTTCAGCCATGATGCGGGTGATAAAGTACTTGTTAAATTTGCTCATATATTAGTTCAAACTTGTCGAGAATCTGATTGGGTTATACGTTGGGGTGGAGAGGAGTTTGTTATTATTGCTCGAGGCTTACCGAGAAAAGACGTTGAAAACCTTGCCGAGAGGGTTTGTCAAAATGTTGCAAAAACTCAATTCGATATAGGTGTAGATAAAACTATCTCTATAACTTGTTCTATTGGGATCGCTTCATTTCCATTTATGGCAAAGAATCATAAATTGTTAACCTGGCAACAAACATTAAACTTTGCTGACACTGCACTTTACATAGCTAAAAACAATGGGAGAAATTCCTGGGTTAGTCTTTCTGAAAAAAAGGTAGCACAACCAGAGACCTTATATATCAATACGATGGAAGATGTAAAACTGAGTTTTAACAGTGGCAATATCATCGTTGAACATTCATCATCTATCGAACAGGTTAAGTTATAAGAGAATATAATATTATATTCTCGAAGGTCATTATACTCTCTTGTATTTGGAAGAGGATGCCCGATTACAATACGTCAATGACCATCTGCTAAATCATTTATGTATAGCTTCAAGATGGTTTTCCCATAGATATCCAAATTACTAAAAACTGACATTAATTATAAAGTCTGAAAGTGTAAAAATGCATAATATTTGAAGTGAAATTCAATTTTTTCGGTCAATTTCATCACTATTCCCACCAAATAGTTTATAGAATTACTCAATAAGAATAAATTTATAAAAATAAATAAAATATTTATCAACCTTTCGAAATAAATCACGTATTAATAACTATCAAAACAAAAATTATCAGCAAAACCTAACGTTAAAGCTGAGTAATAGGATTAACAACTTA
>Ga0209292_1007018_pt1 | contig 10862 bp, 14 predicted proteins | sample GOMGulsemesocosm_2_FD_184634 | JGI IMG/M metagenome (GOLD analysis project Ga0209292, IMG submission 184634) | Methane-oxidizing microbial communities from mesocosms in the Gulf of Mexico - GOM9C Gulf of Mexico (SPAdes) (version 2) | ecosystem: Environmental > Aquatic > Marine > Cold seeps...
CGCGGTGACGTACGTCAAGCTAAACTTTACTACTTGCGCGAGCTATCTGGCCGTAAAGCACGTATTAAAGAGAAATTGGCAAAAAGATAATCTCTTTTTAACCAAGTTTGATGAAAGAAAAAGCCTGAATAATTTACTTTATTCAGGCTTTTTGTTTTTAGGGCGTCCACTATTCGTCCACTATCCGTCCACGAATTATTTTTTATACAGTAATGTTAAATTACTAATTCCGCCGCTTGAATTTGTACCCACTGAATATGGCCTTCCATGTATTTTTTTGTCGTTTTCGCGTCCGTATGCGCAGCACGTTCTTGGGGATCTAATCCTTGTTTACCATATAAGAAAATAGACAATGAGCGTATTTCATGAAAAGTAGGTCGCTTTTTAAATGCTAATTCTTTATATAATCCTAATTTATCGCGTAACTGAGAAAATGCTTTTGAAATATCATTAGGTCTACATTGTGTCGGATGCGTTAGCTCTTTTGCTGGTGTGCCTCTCGCATCTTTTATTCGGTGTACTATGTACGGGGAAGCCACGCGATCTTTACGGGAATCATCAATAATGTTTTTTAATTGCTGGGTGATCGGGATCTCTACTCTTGAGGCTTCTTTCATCTTTACTTTTTGTCTATGAATCCTCAATGTGCCAAACACTAATAAACCATCTTGCATTAAAGGTTGTTTGAACCACATACAATCACTGTATTGCGCTAAACTGATTTCATTGACAGCGTGAGTGGTTTGTAATGAAAGTCGCATAGCAATAGTTAAATAATGAGCGGCGGGGAGTAACATTGCTAAATAGTTTTCTTTATCAATCCTAACTCGATCTTTAGTTGGTTTTGGTTTTTTCTTTTTATTGTTGGGATAATTAGTGGTTACTGCTCCATCATCAAGTAAATAATCAAAGGTTTTACGTAAAAATGAGATCTTGGCATTGTAAACATTATCTGACTTACCAGCGACATAGGTATCTAGGTAATGATTAACGTGTGATAGGTTTAGATTTTTGGTGAGTACCTTACCATGCAATAAATTTAAGCGATCCATATCAAGACAAAAAGTAGAGAACACCCTTTTACTGATTTTTTTAACAGCTAACTCTTCGGATTCTACTCTGTCTTTTATATGCTGAATACATGTTGATAACGGTTTATTACCGGGGTCGTGATTAATTAATATGTTAATTAACGGATTCCGATATTTAGCGTTATATGCAATAGCGAGATCGATTGCTTCGGTTTCAAGGGTTCCTATAGGGCAGAGAAATTCTTTTTTATCCACTTTACGAATCATAAAGCGCCACTTTCCTCGTACCTTCTTTTTAATTAAACCTACTGGGAAGTGGGCATTTTCTGATTTCTTTTTGCGTGACATTTTATTTTCCTGCGGCCTCTAGCATCGCTAACATGCTATTACTTTTAGAGGGCTCTTGATTATTTACCACCACTAACCATCTCCCTGTTGGAGTTTGTTCACCTTTTATTTTTCCTTTTTTGATCCAGTTAATTACTGTTTTAGTACAAAAACCAGCTTCAGGATAAAATTTCTGTAGATAGATTCTAGGTGTTAATTTTTTGATCATTTTATTTACCACTTTATTCTTCATTAAATATTAATGAATGCTGTAAATTTAGTTACATTCATTTAGCTACTTGGATCATACCGAGGTTAAAAATGTTCATACCCGTTTTAACCCTGTTTTTTTGGGGGTTAAAACGGGGTATAGCTTTGTATTTACTTATTCGCTCATTTATCGAGCATCTTTTTTTATGTATATCAAAATATCAACCCAACTTTCAAATTTCTCATAATAAGTTTGCGGGGTAGTACAAAATTGACTGCACGGTGGTTTTATCTCATGAGACTGAAACAGTTTTCGATGTAAATCATAACTAAAAATCCATTTTTGATACGCTTCTTGAATGTTAGCTACCTCATTATTTTCAAGTAATTTGAATAAGCCTGAGTCTCTTAACTCCTGACAAAACTGGCTGAAAGTAAAATAGTTTGCTTTTGGCCAATCGTAGCGGGTGGTGTGAATTTTTTGCATGCGTAGTTTTTCGCTCATGAATTTTGCTATGCGCATTATTTCATTGTATTCATATTCAGGGCGTTGTTTCAGGTAAGTGTGAACGCTGCTGTACTTGTTTTTGAAATTTGCCAAACCTTGGTATTCATCAATAATGCGAAATGCAACAGACTCTATTGATTCATCAAGTAAATGTTTTAACGACTCATTTTTCTTTACCATCGCAATGGCAAAGGTTGCAATATCAGCCTGCGGCGCATAATTATTTATCCACTGCACTATATTTTCATAAAAGGCGTGATAGGGCATATCAGTATCGATAAAATGTACGTTTTTATTTGTCAGTTTATGTAAATATTCACCACGTTTAATGCGAAGGTTTTTGGCATAGTCATTACGACGAGATGAATGACATGATTCATCCACGTACAGGTTTTGTGCTAACTCGACGAAAACAGAATGCTCTCCAAAGAATACTTCAAAATCAATAGTGAAATTTTTAGTCTTTTTTTGAATTCCGCTATCAACGTCATAATCGAATTTAATGCCTGCATAGTTAAGTAAATTAGCAAAGATTAACTCGTACACGGATTTCACTATTAATATTTCATTTAATCCTATATAAGCCTGACTAGTTGTGTACGTTGGATAGGTGAGCCTTACCTCATTTATTAAGCCACGTTTGGTTAAATGTTTACGCAGACTATCATTGCGCTCGCTCAAATCTTTTACGTTGTGATAATTACCGGCAAGCATGACTAACTCCTCATTAGAGAAATCACGAAGACGCTTTTTTCCATTTTTATTTAAACGAACAGTAGTACGTTTTTTTGGTAAAAAACCTTGTTCAGTCATAAGTGACTCTAATTCAATGAAAAAATTTTCAAGAGGGTAACAATAACGAAAAAGGTTATTCGCTCGTTGAACGGTGATGTTGCATGCATCAGCAACAGCATTTGCTCGGGTCAATCGTCCAGTAAAGTTTGGATGCGTATATTTTTTTGCCCAAATGTTTAACGGTTTTGTTTGAAAGTATGCCGATGTTAGTTTAATCACCGCTTCAGCAAATAAGGTTGGTTGTTGTGTGGTTGTCATAATGACTCCAATGCGTTAATTGAATATCTATTAAACAACACTTCTTAAAACGCGCAACTGAGGAGGGATGATGAAAAATTGAGTGAGAACAAACGCTTGAGTTCTTCGGTTTTCATGAACATTGTTATATAAAGCAAAAGGCTTTAATGAAAAGCATCATTAAACGAATTAAATCAAAGCTAACCCTCTTAGGTCAAAAGCGAATGATTTAAGATTTATGTAAGTCAGGAATATCATTGGCTAAGCAGCAATTTAATCGAGAAACCAATTAGCGTAAAAAAGAGGGCACTTAACTACACTGGTCAAATAGCCTATTCGGTGGCTTTATCTTGATGGTGTTGACTACCATGCAGATACCGCGTGAAGTTGGGGCTGAAAATCTCCCTATCAAAAGCAGATGCCCCTAAACCATTTCAATGTTCATAGATAGCGTCAGACTACAACACGCAATAGGGTATATACCTACGTCACATTTAATCCATAGCAAGCTAAAAACTCATCGTTGTAGCGCGTTTTCAAAAATGAAATAGGCTAGGTGTTCATTAACACCTACATTTGTATTTATCTCTTAATAGACAAATACAATAACGTCATTTTAACACGTATTTAAAAGGCTATTTATGAATAAAACAGCAGAGTTAAAGATATTAATCAAAGCGTATTTCCGTGTTTGTCAGGTGTTAAATATTGATAAAAAGGCACACGTTTCATTAAGTGTTGAAAGTCTCAAGCCAACACACAAGAGCATGCATTGCAGTAATGATGACAATGAAATTGACACAATCCACGTTAAAAGGTCATTAATGGCGTTCCTTAACTTTTATCGTTCTTTGTATAACTTCTCTGGTGGTGATGTCGCTTTTATGAATCATTGGCTAGATGTGAAAAACAAACGCTTTGGCGTTCCCCCTAGGGAGTTACTTTTAACGCGTGAAGGCATTCAACGGTTGAACCAATATTTTGAAGCGCTTCACAGTAGCAATAATCAGTCTAAGGCAATTTGCTCGCGCAATGACGAGAATAATTAACAAAAGCAAAGAGGCGCGTAATTCAACGTTGCTTATCATGGTATTCAATCAACTCAACAAGTGACTTTAGAGGTAAAAATGAAAAAAATAATAAAACGACATAAATTAATATTCACCCGACTTTATCAATCAGCAAAAGAAAATGACTTAGGGGTTGCACAAGTACGCCAATTGTCATTGGCGAAGCATCAACTTAATCAAGATAAGCTGCTAGCTAGAAAAGAAGGGAGTTATCTTGATTGGCGAAACAGCCTTTTTGATGGTTTTATGCTAATGGTACCTGCGCTTACCAAGCAAACACACCGTGAAATAGGGTATCAAGTTTATCTGTCAAAAGCAGAAACCCCTGAGCCATATAAATGTTTGTGGCTAGCACCAAGTCACAACGAGCAATAGGTAAACACACTTACTCGTTGTGTTCAATTGGTAGAAAACGGAAAGAGTTCGCGGCAGTTGCGCGTTTTAAAAAGTGTCATAAGCTTGGTACTCATTTTTAATATGGATACCACTAATGGCACTTAATGAAACAACCATTCAAATAGTTATCTTTTTAGTCACCTATCTGGCGGTATATGGATTGATTACCTGGTATCGCCTTTTATTAAACATTTACTCAACGCGTAAAATCAAGACCAATCGTTTATCAAAAAATCAGGTTGTCACTAAACTAACAGCGCTCGCTATTTTCCTCATTTGGCTGATTGGACTTAGCGTTGGGGTAATGGCACTGGGTTTTGTCGTTAATTGGCACACTTTTGACACATTTTTATGGGCACCGTTTGAGCTAGTGCTACTCACATCGCTTGGGATGTTGTTTGTTACCTCGATGGTCATTGTACACAGCGCTAAAAGGCTATGTGGTAAAAGACAAGGTGGTAAAGGGCAGGGGGATGATATTTATGCGCACCTTTATCCGGTAGCCAAACACTTAATCGCTCAAATAACATTCATTCTGGTGGTAATACTACTCTTAACCGTCAACTGCTTAATTTTAGAGTATTAACGATAACACAAAGAGGATAATAGTTTTAAAACATGAGAAAAAACTTAACTAATAACTTTAAGGAATTAAATAATGAAAATACCCATTACTGGCGTCATTAGAAGCGTCAAATTGATTGAGGTGAGTGAGCTTGAGATGCAGTTTATTTATGGCACGGTTGAGCATGACCGTCTCGGCCGGTGGCAACCTGGCAACTGGATGGTGAGCAGCCCTATTGCAAAAATTGATACTGAAAACTTGATAGTTTATACCCTTAACAGTATTTATAAGGTCGATGCACTACCATCACCTATTTCATTAACAGCCGACCAATTATTCATGGTTAGGCAAGGCGTGGCGCCTGATTGCATTAAGGCGGACACATGAAAAACGTCAAAACTGTGATACAAAATGAGGTCATTGAGGTAATTTGTGATGGCTGTGGGCTAAAAGCGAGTGTTGATGAGGGATATGAGTTTAGTGAGTTTATTCGCATTGAACACCGTTGCGGTTACGGGGCAATTCATGGGGATGGCAAACAACTATCAGTTGATTTGTGTCAGCACTGCTTTGCTAAAATGTGTGGTGATACGCTAACAATAACAGACCCAGTCGATAATCAAACCACTGAATCTGCAGAAGAGTCGCTCGAATATGACAAACTATTTCAGGCTATCACACAATCAAAGCAAGAAGCGAATGAGCTAAAGCAAAAGTGTGATATCAGAATTTCTGCTCGAGATATCTTATCTTCCAACAGTATATCCAACCAAGAAGAGCTCCACGTTGCCCTAAAACGCGTTGAGCAATTATGGGATGCCCAATACCACAGCGCTAAAGGTAATGAGCTACACAAACTCGCAGATTTAATCTGTGCCTATGAAAATAAAAGCTGGGATAGTTATTTTGCTCAAGGGCCACTGCCTGATGACGACTTTATGCCTGAAAGGGTAAATCTCAAGGCTAAAATACCCTTTGAAGAAACTGGAGCGGCAAGCGCTATATTAACTAATACTCCTGTTAATAAAGACATTGATGAAGATGATTCACGTCAATCAACCACTGATGAAAAAAATACTGATTAAGGAAATACGCATGTCACAAGTTGAACCAAACAGTGCAAAAGAGCTGCTCGAAACGATTGAAAAAGTATGGGCTAAATATCCAGATTTACGGTTAACCCAGTTATTAGTCAATGTTATCAAGCCTTCTGAATCTTGCGCTGAAATATATTATGTAGAAGATAGTAAGCTAATTATATTATTAAACGAATTGGTCGCTGAAGAAGTAGAATCAGCTGAGGTATCGGCAAATGCTATTGATGAGTTGCTCATGTTGCAGAATGAGATGTTAGCGTTCTTTAATTCAAAAGAAGATGTAGATGCATGGATGCATACAAAGCTATCAGCGCTCGGCGGTGAAAAACCAATTTCATTACTGCCTACTGCACAAGGTCGAAAGACGTTAACGCAAATATTAAATAGAATGAAACAGGGTGATTTTTAATATGAATAACAGAGAGCAATTCTACTCTTCAGACCAAATGGAAGCTTTTTAGGTGTTATCATTTAATGATGAGAAGTCGAATCCTGTTTGGATAGGGAATAGTTACCCTATAGATACTAGTTTTTATGGTAGAGGTCAGCGCTACCATCGAAAAATTTGACTTGATTTGAGTTAATTATGGGGCACTTATTACCATCAGGTGGTTAGAGTATTTCACGCCAAAAGAGATACAGTACAAAGCCGAAAAACGTTAAAGCCAATGTTAAGTAAAGTGAAAATAAAGCGCGTTAACATGAGTTTTTATAGAGGTAAGTTCAATGATAAATCAAAGTTCACATTCAGGTATCTCGTCTATTGAAAACAGTCATCAGTCGAAGAAAGCATTGCCAGGCTACTTTGATGTCGATCAAATATCAAGACTGGTGAGTGTAGATGAAAAGAAAGGCAAAGAAATGTGGGATTTAATGTTTAAAGCGATTCATGAGCATAATAAAGCGCAAGTAGAAAAAGAGTTTCCTGTGCGCAAGCGGCCTTTTTGAGGGCTTTATTTGACATAACTCTCAATACACAGCTCAATAAGATTAACACATTCATCTAATCACCAGCGGTTGAGCCATAGGCTCTAATGCCTCCCTTATTACATAAGTCATTTTCTTATACTCAATAGTGCAGGTGAAGAGAGAAATACTTAGGTAATAACTTTGTTAAAACTCATTAGTATCGTAAACAATAACCGGCTGAAAAGCTGGTTATGTCATTGATGATAATACTCCAGGCAAGGACTAAGAATATGTAGAGATGAATTACGGTGAATGACTGCATTGTTGCTGTGCCCAATACCCCACAGGTGTTCGATTGGCAAACGCCTAAATTTTAAGTGAGCAATAATACGCCGGTATTACGGTAATCATAAAAAGAGGTTTATTCACGATGTTGCAGGCTCTTGAAAGGTACTGTCGAGGCTAACACTCAACCTAATGTGTATTTCAGGCTGAGTTAATATATCGTTCAATTAACCGTTACAAGCATCTTTTAATGATTTACCTGCTTTAAATCCTGGAGCGTTTGATGCAGCAATTTGAATTTCAGCACCTGTTTGCGGATTACGGCCTTTACGCGCTGCGCGAGCGGATACTTTAAAGGTACCAAAGCCTACCAGCGTAATATCACCACCATTGGCTAATTCAGCTGTAATTTCTGCTAGTAAACTATCTAATGCACGCCCTGCTGAAGCTTTAGTTATATCAGCACCTTCTGCTATTTTGTCGACTAATTGACCTTTGTTCATTTATATTTCCTTTTCGGTTTTTATTGTTGTTTTTATAGTAAACAAATATACCAACATAGAGCAATAACTATCCGCAAAATATTGAATCTATACACGTGCTGGCGTAAGCGCCTCAGGTTTTGAGGCACTGTTGATAAGCATTAAGTTTCTGTATTTTCTGATATAGATAAAGCATCTTCTATTTCAACGCCTAAATACTCAATTGTACTTTGCAACTTTGAATGTCCGAGCAATAACTGGATCGCTCTTAAGTTTTTTGTTTTAGCGTAAATTAGTGATGCTTTAGTTCTTCGTAGAGAATGTGTTCCATATTGGGTTATATCTAAGCCTAGAGTGGACACCCAGCCTTTAACTATATTCGCATAATAGTGATAGCAAATATGTTGCCCTAATCTCCTTGAACTGGGAAATAAGAAGTCTGGTGAAGATAAGCTTTTCAAGTATATCCATTGACTCAAGCATTGTTGCGTTTTTGGTGTTATTTCGAACTGAACTTCTCTATGAGTTTTTTGCTGTTTTATCATTGCTCTAGATTGAACGAGTGATGAAGAGGATATGTCACGAACTTTTAAACTTATTAAATCACAAGATCTAAGCTTACTATCAATTGCTAAATTAAATAAAGCGAGTTGTTCTAGTTTTCTTTCAATTTCTAATCGTATTCGAATACGCCAAATTTCTTCAAGTTTAAATGCTTTTTTCTGACCTACACGTTTACCTTTATTCCAAGCATTCATTATTTAATCCTATTAGATGTGCGGAATTAATAGTTAAGATGAAAAGATGAAATTTATAAATAGGGATATTAATTATTGAATTGTGCATTTAAATATTTTGCTATTAATCTAAGGCGCTTGGGACACGATTTTCCTTAGAGTCTATGGTCTAAAAATGATTTTCTATCAAGCTTTGGGGCACAAAGTTAGATAGATTTTATAGCAAGTTGGTGCGCTAACCAGAAGCTATGAGTGGCAAAATTAATACTTCGGCTCCTAGCCATTAGCTGACAATTTTGGAACGATTTCAATTACTGATTTTTTGATGGTATAGCTATCCTAACTGCACCCACTATTATGTCAGCTATCTTCAAAGAAAGCTGACATTAGCATATATACTCTAAGGCGCTTCCGCCCCATAATGAGTTAGAAAATTTCAACACCGCCTTTATATAACAAACTTATACCCGCAAGAAATAAGAACACATAACAAAAATGATAAATAATATTAATACTCACCTTATTTAATAGAAAGTAACCTAAAGCAACACCAACAGGCGCTAATGGCATCAGTATTAATGAGGTTGTAATATTCGTCTGGTCAAATAACCCTAGCCACGTATACGGGATCAATTTCAACAGATTTACCACGGAAAAAAACCATGCAAAAGTTCCCATTAATATTTTTTTATCCATTTTTTGAGGGAGTAAATAAATACTAATAGGGGGGCCTCCTGCATGAACGCCAAAACTAGTAAAACCAGAAATAGCACTCCAAATCGTTCCTTTCAGACGATCGGGCATACTCCCTTGTGTAATATTTCGCTTAAACCAATAGTTCAGGGTAAATATGACCGCAATAGCGCCGATTATAATACGTATCATATCAGCTGACAGATAACTAAAGGTGAAAGTTCCCAGTATAATACCAATGACTGCACCAGGAATAATAATCCTAAGATTGGCGATACTACACTCCCCTCGAAAGTTCTTAATTGCAAATAAATCCATCACAACTAAAATTGGGAGTAAAATAGCTGCCGCTTGGACTGGAGATATAGCCAATGCAATCAAAGGCACTGACAACATTGATATGCCGCCACCAAAGCCGCCTTTGGACATACCAAAAAGAAGAATCGCGGGTATTGTACAAATATAAAAAAAGGGGTCTGTAATCATGAGAAAATCCATTAATGTTATAAAATTGTTAATAATTGCTATGCCTTAACAGCATTAAAACGCCTCTATGTGCATAAAAAGAGCACCATTATTTACTTACAAAATATATACCTATTACCGTCATTTTTTAAGGCGCTTTATGAATGATGGCCGCCATTGAGTAATTGGTTGAAAATCTATACCGGACTCACATAGTTTACGTGTCCACTTCACTGTATCTTCCTCGCTTAGCTCAAAGCTAAATCCTCAGCAAGAATAGGTTGCGCAAAGTAGTTAGCGAGATAATAATTTGATTAATCTCCTTAAAATACAAGTTATCTTAGCCAGACAATCATAATATATTAAGAAGTGAAAAAAATTATGGAAATTTAAACTTGAACACTATTTAAAGTATTTCATAGGGGCTACATAGAAACTATTGAGGTGTATCATCCAGCGAAACAATTTGCAGTTAACATACGTTGTTATTATCCAATGGAGTATATAAAAAGTCGCATATACATTTTTTGATTTAACTGAAGTTTGCCGAAGTCGAAAGTATTACACCCGTAGTTATTCAACCACCACTGTAAATTTTGGGCGAATAGCCCATAATTTAAAAACGTCTCAACTATTTAAAAATACACACTTGAATAAACCTTATTAATGCTAAGTTGAGAACATAGGCATAAGGATTTTCTGAAATATAGGGCGTTATTATAAATAATTTACCAACCAATTTTCAAAGTAGGACGAAGTAATCCGGGTGTGAATTTGATAAGTATTAATTTCATCAAATTAGTCAAGTTCACGTTTTGTTGCATATCACGTCGCTTTATTATTGAAACCATAAATGATCAGCTTAAAAATATTTCACAGATAGAGCATTCCCGACATCGCAGTTCACATGGCTTTATGCTGAACTTAATGGGTGGACTTGTGGCTTATTGCCTCAAAGATAACAAGCCAACCCTTAATATAAGTGACCTAGAGATGAATACTATCTTTAAAGCTTAAACCATACCTTTTCCTAACGCAACTTCGATAACTTTCTT
>Ga0209292_1007023_pt1 | contig 10860 bp, 9 predicted proteins | sample GOMGulsemesocosm_2_FD_184634 | JGI IMG/M metagenome (GOLD analysis project Ga0209292, IMG submission 184634) | Methane-oxidizing microbial communities from mesocosms in the Gulf of Mexico - GOM9C Gulf of Mexico (SPAdes) (version 2) | ecosystem: Environmental > Aquatic > Marine > Cold seeps...
CAACGGTTTATACGCTCTAAAAACCATTCCAATCCGTCATTTTCTGTTTTGTCCGGTATAAATAGAGTGTTGTTCCAAGTGTCAATTGAAAAAATAATACCGCTTGTTGTATGTTTTAGTTTCTGAGCATAAAAAGTTTTTCCAGCTCCCGTATTTCCAACAATTAAATGTATCATAAGCTTTTTTTAAGGATGGGCATTTACCCAGATTTCTCCATTGTCAAAATGTTCTTTTTTCCAAATAGGCACCGTTTCTTTTAACGTGTCTATAGCAAACTGACAGGCATCAAAAGCAGCATTTCTATGTGCGGAGGATACCGCTATAATTACAGGGATGTCTCCTACTTTTAAAGCGCCTTCTGCATGATGTATGGCTATTTTTGTAATGTCAAATTTGTCCATGGCCCTTTGCGCGATTTTATCAATTTCTTTTAGGGCCATTGGTTTGTATGTAGAGAAATCTAATTGATTTACAGCCTTTCCTTTGGTAAGGTTCCTTACAGTTCCTACAAAAAGGGCAATACCACCACAGGCAGGATCTTGAACAAATTGATAACAGCTGTCCAGGCTTAATACAGTACTTGTTATTCTAGTTGAAATGTTTGTCATAATTGGGTCAAAAATACAATTTTATATAGTGCCATATCAATTCTTTTAAATTGGAGTTGTAATTTAAAGATAGTTAATGAATATATAAAGTTTTCTGAAAATAAAAAACAGTACTTTTGGCATAACAAGAATAAGTGATATTTATGACAATACAGCATTTAATTATTTTTTGTGGAGCCCAAATATTGGGACTAATTCTAATTTTACTTCGTAAGAAATTTAGAAATATCCCTAATTTTATGCTGATTCTTATATTGGTCAATATAATTTCACATTATATATATTACTACTTTTTTTATGAGGGTATTATTGGTTTAAACTCTAATTTTTTATTTATAGTGGTTCCTTTTGCCGCTTTAGCTCCTGTAATTGTTTATTATTATATTAGTTCTGTAATTTATGGTACAATAAGGTTTTATAAAACTAGTGTTTTGCATCTGGTGCCGTTTTTTATACTCTCTGTGTTGTTTATTTTTTTTATGAAATCTACCAATAACAAAGAGTTTTTACTTTTTGTTTCAAAGAGCTTAGTCGTGCTTTTGTACATTATTTACCCGTGGATTATTCTGAATAAGCTTTGTTCTTTTTATGGCTTAAAAAAAACGACTATAAAAGTATTCAAATACAATAAAGGAAAAATATCATTGATAAAATTATTACTTTATATGATGGTTATTCATTTTGTATTATTGGTTTTTAAAATAGTACTCCCTTTATTTATTGTTGGTGCAGAAGATGTTATGAATATCATCAATTTGGTGTACTTGATGATTTTGGGCTATGCTTTGAGTTATGTTATTATAAGTGAACCTACAAATATTCAATTGGTAGATAAAAGACTTGGGCTCGGTGGTTTTAGGAAATATAAAAAATCAAAATTAACAAAGAAGAGTGCAGTAGAAAATTTAATGGTGTTAAATAGTATTATGGCAACGTCTAAACCTTATTTAAATTTAGACTTTAACTTGGCGGAATTTTCCAAGATTAGTGGTCTTGCTTCTTATGTGATTTCCGAGACATTAAACGGTTTGACAGGGCAAAGTTTTCACGATTACATCAATAATTACCGTGTAGAAGAGTTTAAAAAACGTTGTTTACAAAAGGAAAATAAGAATTTTACAATATTAGCAATCGCATTTGAATCAGGGTTTAAATCTAAGGCTACGTTTAATTCTTCCTTTAAGAAAATCACTGGGACTACTCCTTCTCAGTTTATTAAGGCTAATAGTTAAGTCTGATTTAGCTTGTTTATAGAGGTACGATAACTTTGGCAAACGTTCCGTTACTTTGGGCTTGTCGATAAATTAGGATAATCGTTCCAAATTTGCGTCATAATTAAAAACACAATAATTATGAGCAAAAACGAAAAACAACCAAAGGTTAATAGACGTGATTTTTTTAAAATTGGAAGTCTGTCAGCAGTTGTTGGAGCATCTGCACTAGCAGCAATGCCCAAGAAAGTTGCAGCCCAACAATTGGACAAACACCTCGTAAAAGATTTAGTGAAAATTCATGATGATTTCCCTGCTGAGGTGAGAGACGATTATGTTCCTCCTCGTAATTGGGACCATGTACAGGCGCGTTCATTTTTTGCAGATGCGGTAAAGGCTATTGGAGAGGAGTTGGATCCAGAAATTACGGCTTACGGGGAAGAATTTGTTCATAAAATGAATCATAAATATGACAATTCTAAAGTTGGATTTACCCAGGCTGATAAAGCTTTATTAGCAGGTGCATGGGCCTTAAGTAATTATACAACAGGACCTAGTCCAGCGGCTACCCCAGATTATGGTGTGAATTCATGGGAGCAAAAAACAAGTAAAAACCCACATGCTCTTTTTGATAACGATTATGTAACTAAAGAGAAATATAGTTTTGAATCGCGTAAGCAGGCTTCGGATTATATAAAACGAGCTGCGCGATTATTTGGAGCAGATTTGGTAGGAATTACTAAAAGGGATGAACGTTGGGATTATAGCAAGTTTTTAAATCCGATTCCACCGATAGCGAGGCATCCAATGGGAGGACCTCCTACGCCAGAGCAATTGGAAGAACTTAAAAATTGGGGGCCAGATAAATTTGTAACGGATTGGAGCGATTTTCCTTTTGTTCCCAAAACGGTTATTGTAATGGCCTTCAGTATGGATTATGAAGGAATTGGTGCTGCACCTTCTTTTATTGGTGGAGCAGCTGCAGGTGAAGGGTATTCTAAAATGGGAAAAACGCCGTACCAATTAGCAGTGTATTTGAAAAATTTAGGTTTTAATGCTGTTTCTGCAGGAAACGATATGGGCTTGAGTGTTCCCTATGCGATTGCTGCTGGCTTAGGTGAAAATTCACGTTTAGGTCAGGCGGTTACTTATAAATATGGGCCGAGAGTTCGTTTGGCAAAAGTCTATACCGATTTTGAGTTTGTAGAATATGATAAGCCAAAATCTTTTGGAGTGATGGATTTTTGTAAAAGCTGTATGCGTTGTGCAGATTCGTGTCCGTCTAAAGCAATTTCATATGACAAAGAGCCGTCTTTTGAGCCTACTCATAAAAATAAAGACAATGCTTATTACAATGTAAAAGGAGTAAAAAAATACCATGTAGATGCGAAACAATGTTTAAAAACTTGGGGTGAATTTGGTGATGATTGTGGTATGTGTATGTCTTCTTGTCCTTATAATAAGCCTGATTTTTGGCACCACAGATTGGTGGATAGCGTTACTGCTGCTATGCCAGGTCCCGTACATGATTTTATGAGAGAGATGGATGAGTTGTTTGGATACGGAAATGTTGAGGACGAAGCTGCTATGAAAAAGTTTTATAGTGCCGATGGTAAAAGTTATGATGGTCATTAAAATTATAAGATATGATATTTAAAGGAATAGAAGTGTTGTTTTTTATGCTAGGCATATTATCAACAATAGGAACATTTTCAGTGGTTTATTATTATAAAAAAATACATTTTTCGATACCTGTATTACTTACTATTTGTTTAGGGGTGTTTTTATTGGTGTTCTCTGTGGCTTGGTCTGTAAGTTCCATGTTAGAGGGTGAACCTAGAGCAGCAAGTATGGGGATGGTTGTTTTTGGAATTCCTTCCTTAATACTTATTGTTTTGGGAAGAAGACTGGCTTTAAAACCCAGTAAAAAGTCAAAATAATTAGGTTTTGTTTGTTAAACTAGAAGGCGGGTTAGGTAGTCTTCTAGTTTTTTTAAACAATCTCTTGTGGATGTACTAATAAGTATTCTTGTTAGTTTTAAAATAAATGAAGATGAAAAAATATACGCAATGGTTGGTCTTACTTTCTTTTGTAATTGCCTTTGGTGTTCGCTTTTCGAATTTAGATGATAGTGAACAAATTGCTCAAATAGAAATTATAAAAAAGAATGGACTTACTTTAGGGACATTTAAAGAAGGGGTTTATACGGTTTCTAAAAGCGATAAAGCCTACGGATTTCTGTCGTTAGGTACTTCTCAAGGATATGGAGGGCCTTTGAAAATGGCTGTTTTAACGACAATGGATGGAGTAATAGTAGCCACGCAATTATTACAGGACTATGAAACTATTTCATTTTTAGGAAAACTTGAATCAAAAAAGTTTAAAGATCAGTTTTTGTCAAAGAAAGTAGATGGTCGCTTTGAATTGGATAGTGATATTGCGGCAGTTTCTGGCGCAACAGTTAGTTCCAATGCAATTGCACATGCTGTAAGGAAAGCATCTCATGGTATTGCCGAGAAATCACTTCAGTTATCATTGCCTTCCTATGATAAGGTCTGGAAGTTTGGACTCAAGGAAGTTGCCATCTCTTTATTGTTTGTGTTTGGCTTGGTAGGGCTACTCTTAAGAAAAAGAAAATGGAGGTATGTTAGTTTGTTTTTTGGACTTGTTTTTATAGGATTTATGTTTAATGCTTCCTTGTCAATCACGCATTTTGGAAGATTGTTTTTAGGGTATTTTCCAGATATTCATACACATTATTTATGGTGGTTGTTAATTGCGGGAACGTTAACAACAATTATAATTTGGGGTAAAAACGTGTATTGTACGGTACTATGTCCATTTTTGGCAACACAAGTTTTATTGAGTAAAATTTCAGGGATAAAATTAAAATTACCAAAAAGGATGACCAAGACACTCTCGCAAACTCCCTATGTATTATTATGGGCCTCGTTGCTCATAATAATTATTTCAGGAAACCCAACCATAAGTTCTTATGAACCATTTGCATTGCTCTTTTCTCTGGAAGGAGTGGGGATTCAGTGGTATATAATGCCTGCAGCACTAATAGGGGCTATGTTTGTTTCTAATTTCTTTTGTCGCTTCTTTTGTCCAGTAGGTGGCGCTTTTAAATATGTTCAAAAGCTGCGGAAAAAAGTACTGGCTTATATTCCTGTAATTTCTAAATAACTGCGTTATGTCAAAAAAATCATTGGTCAAAAAATCAGAAATACCGGCACTGTTACTTTATATAACTTGTCTTAGTTGCATTGTTTGGTATCTTATAGAATCCGTACTGTCACTTTAAAAATTAAAGCCAAACACTAAACCATTTTCCGTAATTCCATCGTGGAACGCTTTTATAGAACTTACTTTTAAAAAGCGCATTTTTCCAATTCCTATATTGTCTATACCAAAGGAGAGTTCGGAAGATGGTTTTTTGTTGTTACTAAATAACGCATGGCTCCCATGATACATTGAAAATCGGTGCTTTTTAATAATGGAAGCATCGGTATTCACGCTTTTTGACGTGTAATGTGTTTGCTTTCTGAAAATCAAATATTTTGTTGATTTTATCCGCCGCTCACAGGAGGGATAATAGCAATAATATCATTTTGTTGGATAATGGTTTCATCGTTGGCATAGGATTCGTTCACAGCAATGGCGAATTGATGTACATTTTTGAATCCTTCATAGGTGTCAATTAAAATAGATTTAAGACGATGAACACTTGTGTTTTTAGCAATATCTAAGGTTAACTCATTAGCACCAACGATGTCGGTGGCAATCCCAAAAAGTAAGATGTTACATTTCATTTGTACTGGTACGGTTGTTAAATTAACTTGTGTACAAACATACAGTTTTTATTTAGCTTTTGAAAATACATGATAAAAGCTAACATGATAAAAATCAACTAAAAAGAGTCTTTTGTTTTGTGGATAATTTAACAAATACAACGATGTAGTTATAAATATGTATTGATGTGGTGTACTCCTAATTATATCCATATATTTGGCAGTTCATACTTAACTCAGTGTTATGGATAAAAAAAAACTAAGGCATGAGGCGTTGTTGTACCATGCCAAACCAACTCCAGGAAAAATAGCAGTAGTTCCAACTAAAAAGCACGCTACCAAGCGTGATTTGTCATTGGCATACTCTCCAGGTGTTGCAGAACCTTGTTTAGAAATTGCAAAAGATGTAAATAATGTATATAAATATACCGCTAAAAGTAATTTAGTAGCGGTAATTACCAACGGAACCGCTGTATTAGGGTTGGGTGATATTGGACCAGAGGCCTCTAAACCTGTAATGGAGGGGAAAGGTTTATTGTTTAAGATTTTTGCAGATATTGATGTATTCGATATTGAAGTGGATGCAAAGGATGTAGACTTGTTTGTAAATACTGTTAAAGCAATTGCACCTACTTTTGGAGGGATTAATTTAGAAGATATTAAGGCTCCAGAAGCTTTTGAAATAGAACGTAGATTAAAAGAGGAATTGGATATTCCGGTGATGCATGATGATCAGCATGGTACCGCTATTATTTCGGCGGCGGCTTTAAAAAATGCGATAGAAATTACAGGGAAAGATATCACCAAAGTAAAAGTTGTGGTGAATGGTGCCGGAGCAGCCGCTATTTCTTGTACTCGTTTATATCTTGCCTTAGGTGTGCAGCGTAAGAACGTGGTAATGTGTGACAGTAAAGGTGTGATCCGAACTGATATTGAAAACTTAAATCCACAGAAGGCCGAATTTGCCACAGACTTGGACATGTATACCTTGTCAGAAGCGTTAAATAATGCCGATGTGTTTATCGGGCTATCTGTAAAAGATTGTTTGACAGCGGAAATGTTATTGACCATGTCTAAGGATCCTATTGTATTTGCGATGGCAAATCCAGATCCTGAAATTGCCTATAAAACAGCGATAGAAACCAGAGATGATTTAATTTTTGCTACGGGTAGGTCGGATTACCCTAATCAAGTAAATAATGTACTAGGATTTCCTTTTATTTTTAGAGGAGCCTTGGATGTAAGAGCTACAAAAATTAACGAAGCTATGAAAATGGCTGCGGTACATGCTTTGGCCGATTTAGCAAAAGAATCAGTGCCTGAACAGGTAAATATCACTTATGGTGAAACAAATTTACAGTTTGGGAAAGATTATATAATCCCAAAACCATTTGACCATAGGTTAATTACTGAAGTACCTCCAGCAGTTGCAAAAGCTGCCATGGAATCCGGTGTTGCAAAAGAACCAATAACGGATTGGGAAGGATATAAAGAACATTTAGCAGAACGATTGGGAACAGGGAATAAGTTGATGAGAACACTTATGTCTAAAGCCAAATCAGATCCAAAACGCATCGTTTTTGCAGAGGCAGATCATTTAGATGTGTTAAAAGCTGCTCAGATTGTATATGATGAGGAAATTGGGACTCCTATTTTATTAGGTGATAAAGAAGAGATTGCTGGCTTGATGGAGGAGATTAACTTTGAAGCGGATGACATTCAAATTATCAACCCAAAAAGTCCTGAAGAGAAATCGAGAAGAGATAGATATGCAAAAGCATATTGGGAGAAACGCCAACGTAAAGGAATCGCGTATTTAGATGCTCAAAAATGGATGCGAGAGCGTAATTATTTTGCAGCAATGATGGTGAACGAAGAGGAAGCGGACTGTTTAGTGACAGGTTATTCCAGATCGTACCCTACAGTTGCAAGGCCTATGATTGAGTTGATAGGAGTTGAAAAAGGGATCAAACGTGCGGCTGCAACCAATATTTTAATGACAAAACGTGGTCCTATCTTTTTTGCTGATACTACCATGAATATCAATCCGTCTGCAAAAGAATTGGCATTGATAGGATCTATGACGGCTAGAACAATGAGAATGTTTGGATTTGAACCAAATTTAGCCATGCTGTCCTTTTCTAATTTTGGATCAACAGATGTTGAGGAAGTGCACAAAGTGAGTGAAGCAGTGGCGTACATGCATAAACATTTTCCAGATATTAATGTAGATGGTGAGTTGCAAGTTGATTTTGCTTTATCTCCTAGAATGATGAAAGAAAAGTTTCCGTTCTCTAAGTTGGTAGATAAAAAAGTAAACGGATTACTTTTTCCAAATTTAGATGCGGCTAATATTAGTTATAAATTACTTAAAGAATTTGGAGAAATGGAATCTATTGGGCCTATAGTTATGGGGCTTAAAAAACCAGTGCATTTAATTCAATTTGGGGCAAGTGTAGACGAGATAGTTAATATAGCAAGTGTTGCTATAGTGCACGCTCAGGAAAATTCTATTATGAAATAGATCGTTTTTTAGCGTTTTATAAAACAGGTATTTAAATAGTAAACTGTCGTCACTTTTGTTAAAAAGTAACGACAGTTTTTTTACGCTAAAAAATAAAAGATATCGTAGTAATTTTACAAGATAATTTGGCAATGTGTAATTATACTACATTAAGTCTGTTATTTGAAACAATTTTTTTACATTAGCTTATTAGAGGCTTTCTGAAAATTTTTAGAATTCATAAAAAAGACACAAAAATGATTACCCATATACGAGGAAAATTAGTGGAGAAAAACCCAACATATGCTGTTGTTGAGGCAAGTGGATTAGGTTATTTTTTAAATATATCATTAAATACATTTTCTCAATTACCAGAAGAGGAGTCCGTGTTTTTATACACGTATTTATCTGTAAAAGAAGATTCTCAAACCTTGTTTGGTTTTACTACAAAAATTGAACGTGAATTGTTTAAATTATTGATTTCAGTGTCCGGAGTAGGGCCAAGTATTGCGCGTACCATGTTGTCCTCAATGTCTACAGATGAAATTAAACAAGCAATTGCATCGGGGAATTCAGATGTGATTCAATCTGTAAAAGGAATTGGAGCAAAAACGGCTCAGAGGGTTATCATTGATTTGAAGGATAAAATCTTAAAATCATTTGCTATAGACGAAGTTTCTGTGTCATTGAGCAATACAACTAAAGAAGAAGCGTTAACAGCATTAGAGGTTTTAGGGTTTGTTCGTAAACAAGCGGAAAAAGTAATTGATAAAATACTTGTGTCAGATGCCAATTTAAAGGTGGAACAACTGATAAAAATGGCGCTTAAAAAATTGTAAAAATTGAAAAACTATTATCTAAAAACAGGTCTCTTATTAGGTTGTTTTTTATGGGTGTTCTCTGTGAGTTCTCTAAGTGCTCAAGACGCTCCAAAAACAACAACTGCTAAGGATTCTGTTCCCGAATTAAAATATAAGTTTAGCAACGAAAAAGAAGGTGGTTTATTTCTTAAAAACCCATTTAAAAAAGATATTATTTACGACCCTGTATTGGGGAAATATATCATTATAGAAAAAATCGGGGATATAGAAATTAAGCGCCCTGTGTACATGACTTTGGAAGAATATAAGGATTACCGCCTTAAAAAAGACATGTTACTTTATAACAAAGAAAAGTTAAGTGCCTTAAATAGCAAGAAAAAAGGAAGTGCCGATGCGCAAAAGAATTTATTACCGAAGTATTATGTAAACTCTAGTTTTTTTGAAAATCTTTTTGGAGGGAATGAAATTGAGGTGCAGCCTACTGGTTCGGTAAATATTAAAATGGGAATGTTGTACCAAAAGGTCGATAACCCTCAATTATCGGAACGTAATAGGAGTAGTTTAACTTTTGATTTTGATCAGCAGATAAGCGCTAGTATTCGTGCGAAAATTGGAACACGTTTAAATGTAAATGCTAATTATGATACGCAATCCACTTTTACCTTTCAGAATTTAATAAAATTAGAATATACGCCTACCGAGGATGATATCTTACAAGCAGTAGAAGTTGGAAATGTAAGTATGCCTATAAAAAACTCTTTAATAACGGGAGCTCAGAGTCTTTTTGGTGTAAAAACACGATTAAAATTTGGAAATACTTCTATTACAGGAGTATTTGCAGAGCAAAAATCACAGACCAGATCCGTAACTGCTCAAGGAGGTGCTACTCTGAATGAATTTGAGTTACAAACGACAGATTATGACGATAACCGTCATTTCTTTTTGTCACATTATTTTAGAGATAATTATAATAATGCACTTAAAAATTACCCTTTAATCAATAGCCCAATTAGTATTACAAGAGTAGAAGTTTGGGCTACAAATCGTAATTCTTCTACGCTGGACGTTCGAAACATTGTTGCATTGGCGGATATCGGTGAGACTAAGCAAGATAATATTGGTCCAGCAACAGTGACTCCTATACCTGGTCAAATATATCCTTCCAACCAAGCAAATGATATTAATACGATATTAACCGCTACGGGGCCTGTAAGGAATATTTCAACGGTTAGTAATGGTTTGTCTGCTTATGCAATGCAGCAAGGACGTGATTATTCTGTGTTGGAAAATGCGCGGAAATTATTACCAAACGAATATGAGATACATCCACAATTAGGGTTTATTTCTTTAAACAGAAGGCTAACGGATTCCGATGTGCTGGCAGTGTCTTTTGAATACACGATTAGTGGAGATTCTAATGTGTATAAAGTGGGAGAATTTACCAGTGATGGTATCGTAAATCCAGATAATATTGTAGTAAAGTTACTGAGAAGTGAAATTTTGAGTACTTCTATTCCAATGTGGGATTTGATGATGAAAAATGTATATGCATTAAATGCTTATAACATGAATTCTGATGGATTTAGATTGGAGTTAATGTATGAAGATCCAGAAACAGGTGTTCCTGTAAATATTTTGCAAAATGCAAGTACTACTGGAGTGAAAGATAAAACATTATTGAATTTAATAGGGATAGATCGTTTGGATCAAAGTCAGTTTGATACCCCAGAAGGTGATGGATATTTTGATTATGTGGAAGGTGCTACAGTGAGCTCTCAAAAAGGGTATGTTATTTTCCCTGTAGTGGAACCTTTTGGCGATGACTTGGCTTTAAAACTAACGCATGCCGATGATGATATTTATATTTTCAAGGAATTATACGAGGAGACAAAATCAGAAGCAAAAAATAATTATCAAAGTAGG
>Ga0209292_1007030_pt1 | contig 10850 bp, 7 predicted proteins | sample GOMGulsemesocosm_2_FD_184634 | JGI IMG/M metagenome (GOLD analysis project Ga0209292, IMG submission 184634) | Methane-oxidizing microbial communities from mesocosms in the Gulf of Mexico - GOM9C Gulf of Mexico (SPAdes) (version 2) | ecosystem: Environmental > Aquatic > Marine > Cold seeps...
TCTTCCAATGTTTCACGGGTATCACCCAATCTGCCAAACAGCGTCTCGTTGAGGCATTCGTCTACTGCCCGGCAGGCGACGGCGGAGCAATCTGCCGAGAGGGGCGCAGCTTGCCGTTGAAGCTTGCTGATGAAGCCGTTCTGCTGGGGTTGCCCCGCTCAGCAAACACCCTGTCTAGCTCATGCGCAACCCGATGACCCGACAGTGAGGTATCAGCCATCAGCATTTTCACGGCTGTAGTCATCCGCAACCGCCATAATGCGAAAGCGGCGACCATCAGTCAGCGCGTCGGATACGAAATCTAAGCTTCCCGTTGACCGACAGGTGATGCTTGCTTCCCCGAGAGTGGGCGTTGGTTTGAGCCATCAGGTACCACCATTGGCTTTCGTGCCCCCAACGCAGGCTTTCTACCACCTCTGCGGTGCACCTGCAGCTTCTCTTCAGTATAAATACGCCTGATCTTTTTGTGGGTCACGGCAAAACCTTCCCGTGCATCACATGGATGCGACGATACCCAAGCCAGCGGCGTTCCCTTGAAACCCGTTTGATGGCATCCGACAGCTCGGTATCTGTCCCGGCGCGACAGATACCGCATCCATGATCGATCAATCTGCAACACATCACACGCCCGCCGTTGGCTCACACTGCGCTTCTTGCACAAATGAGCCACCGCTTGCCGATTCGCGTCAGGCGACTCCATGCCGCCATACTTCGATTTGTATTTGTAGAACCTCGCCGAGCAGATCCCGTGCCGCCGACATACATCTGCGATCTTCTCGCCAGCTTCCTGCTCTTTGATCATCGCAATGATCTGATCATCCGTAAAACGTGCCTTCATTTGTCCGTCCTTTTGCGAGGCGGACTCTACACAAATTTGGAGGAGTTCTAGGGGCGCAGGTCAGCAGCGACACAGCTCGGCAAGAACCACTGAAAGCCACTGACCACGCTTTCCCCAAAAGTTTGCGCACTACAACGCTCGGGCGACGAATTCTGCTAGGTCTGCGGCTAGGTCGTGTCGTTTTAGGCGTCGTGCCAACGGCAATGCATGTTTGACCGCCATCATTGCCTTACCGCCACCCATACGCGCAACCTTGTCAAAAACCCCCAGTGATTTCTCTAGGTTATCCGTTCTTCGGTAAATGAGGGCCAGCTCCCAATTCAGTTCTTCACTGACTTTCAAGACTTTAAGCGCTTCGGCTACGATCTTTTGGGCGGCGCTGGCCATGTCAGAGCCTTCTAAACTGCGCAGGCGAGCAAGGGCCGCAGCCTCGACCAGCATCATCTTGTTACTGAAGTTGCTTGCCTGCGCCTTCTCGGTCACCTGATTGCGGGTGAGAAAGGTCTTAAGCCACGCGAGCTCCGCGTTTTCTGGGGAATCTTTGAGCGCAGATTCAACAATGCCAATCGCGCGAATACGGTCCATTTCTGGAGCCAAACTTGCATCTGCCATATAAAGTCGCTCGTATTGATTCATCATGCTGGTCGCTGACTTCAAAACTGCGTTGGCGGGCTGGCCTAACACCTCTGCGGCGGCCTCGGGGTTGGCGCAGACTTCGGCGATTAGATCGCGAAGCGTTTGAATTGCTGCCTCCAGATCGCCCATACGAAGCGACACATCTGCCTGCAGGCCCTTGAGGTCAAGTGACAGGCCAAACCGTTTGATGTGCGCATCAATAGACTCTTTGGCCTTGGATAGATCACCTGCTGCCAGATAGGCCGTGACATAACCGCGGGTTTTTTGGGCACTTTGGCGTTCCGTGATTTCGGTATAGCTCTCAACCACGCGGCCCATCAACCGGTCGACCATTTCGCCGCGTACATGGCGGAAATCATGATCGGACCAAGCATAGACTTTATCCGTCAAGGTAACAGTTTCATAAGACGGGAAATAATCAACCGGATTGGCCTTCACGAAGGCTTCAACCGCGGCCCGCTGCACGGATTTGGAATAACAGTTTGCAGTCAAAATATCATCGGCGCGGAAGGTCCGATCCAGCGGCACAGGCGAGACAGTCACGAGCATTTTGAACGAGGGATTATGCTTGGCGATCACTGCATAGGTACGGTTCAACGCTGCAAGAATTTCGTCGTAGTCCAGCACATGTAAAGAAAATCTGTCTGGGTTGGCTTTGACTGCCGTTATACCAGGAAATCGATTGAGGTGGAGGTCTGTTTTGTTATCGTACCAACTTTCAGCGAGGCCCAGCGTTAGCATCACGACATCGGCTTCGGCTACAGTTGCGAACTTTGGGTTAAATGTTTCGCGAAATTTTGCCATTTCATCCAACGGTGCACAAAGACTGTCACCAGAGGTCTGCAAGTCACAATACAGCTCGTTTTTAGTTTGGCAGAGCAGCGCCTCTGTATTCATGGGCTTCTCACTGAGGGCCCATTCGATTTCATTCAAAATAGAATGTATCGTATATTTGTTGAAACGATGGAACGGCATCTTATCGGGAAATGGATTATAAAAATCCTCGGCACTAGATATGATATTGTAATCCATCCGCTTGAGAGTGCGTTCAATATTGCGCGCAAAACAGGAACCGGCAGTAAATATCTTGGCGTCTGAACCAAACGAAAAACTGGGCCGCGTAGCAACTTCAGCAAAGGGCATCAACCGATGCTCATCACGGGAACGGGCCGGATAGCTCTTTTCTCTGTTCAAACGAGCCTTCTGAATAGCGTCTTCGGCAGGAACGATTTCCAAGGCCATATTTGATCTCCGTTTATTCCATGTACTTATTACGCAGTGCCTTGATGTCGCCACCTACGCCATAGCGTACAATAATGTCATCCACTGCCTGAATGGCGTTCGCGGCGCGGCCGAGATCAATCAGCAAATGTACCCGAAAGACCATAAATCGGCGCACATGTGGAGCGCTGGTCAAAGCCTGATCTATCAAGGCCAAGGCCTCATCATCTGATTGCTTGAGCTTGCGCTTCATGCGGGCCGCCAGATAGGGAATTTCAGGCAAAACATTCGGGCTTGCGGCCACAACTTTCATCAGTGCGAGACCGTCCTGCGGGGCTTGCTGCAGCCAGAGGCATTCGGCCAGTTCAGCTTGGTATAGGGTCTGTTTCGGAGCCAGCGATGCGGCCCGCTCCAGCAATACACGTGCAACCGGATCCTGCGGATCAATCGCCAGCATCGTGGTGGCCATACGTTTTAGGAACAACGGGTGTGCGCTGTGTTCTTGCAGGGCTTGCTTGTGCCAAGTCATGGCGTCTTCATGATCACCGGTTACGGTGGCGTAAACACCACGCGCCGAAGCCATCGAAGCGGCAGGTGCATGGCGGCCGAATTGTGCATTCAGCAACTCAAGCGCACGCAGTGCGGCCGCTGAGGTGTCAAACCCACGGTTCAAGGTTTTGCCCATAAAACCCTGCCAATCTCGCACCAATAGGTCGGGCGGAACGGCGAATTGTAGCTGTTTCGGGTCACCGAGCAGGCCCTCGTTGCCCGGTCGCAATCCTAAGCTTGGAGGCAATGGGCGGCACAATTCAGGATCGAAGGGCAGGGCAAAGGACGCAGGGTCAATTTTGTGAAGCGATAACAGAGTCGCAAGCGTGTTGTAGGCAACGCGGTTTCCTCCGCCATACCAAAGTGACATCACAGCCTGATGTGATGTTTGTGCGGTATCATTAGCGTTTGTGGCCAGTATCGCGGCCACGCGGGACAGTTCGGACAAATGTTGTTCGATACGTGCAGGCAATGCACGGTCGGCCTCTCCGTTCAAAAAAGAGTCTAATACTTCTTGATAGTCGTGATATTTGCGACAGCGCAAGCGTTGCTGCAGCAGCATTTTGTAGAAGAATAGCTTGTTGAATCCATCTTTGCGATACCCGTCGAGCAGAGCAAGCGCTTGGGTCTCGCGGCCGGTGCCGTTGAGGTGCTCACATGCAAATGGCAGACATTGGCCGGTGTCACCGCTGGACAGAAACAGCGGTGAGCGGTCCTTCAACCGTTGCACTAACAGATCCAGTGCCTCGGTCTGCCCGTCCGGATCTAGCACCGTGGTGATATCGTGGATCGGACGGTGCCCAATTAGGGCGGCGGCCATCGAAAAACCGGACCCTGGTGGTCCGATGATCTGTTGGCAGCGCGACATGGCATAGATTTCCATAAAATCACGCTGCGCCAGCGTCAACCCTTCAGGCAGAACCTCATCAGGGGACATTATCTGTGGGGAAATGTCCTTGAGTCTAGCAATTTCGGCGGGCTCATCAGAAAAGACCAGTATTGTGTGGTCCGGATCGGTGATCAACCGCCGGGCCAGTACCTCGTAGAATTCACGTGGGATATACTTATTCGACCACAGTTGGTTGGATGTCACAGGGTCATAGATGATATCGCCGCGCCGGACATGAAATGCTGTCCCGCTTTGCGCTAAGGTGGCATCAACAAGCTTCATCGCATCTTGCACGGCGCTACTGAACACCAGCTTGTTGATAGCAGCGGCATAGCGTGGAGCCACATCTTCCGCCGTTTCGCCTGGAAGCACTACAAGATCCGTGCCCATGCACATAAACACGTCGCCGCGAATTACAGCCTCTTGCATAAAAGTCGTTTCAGCGGCCGCTGGCAGTGTGGCCAGATCAATCGCAACATTATCAATGTGACGAAAATCATCCTTACTGACAAAATGCGCGTCAAAATAGGCCTGATCAAAGATCTCTGCCGGGGCTTGCAACTCTTCTGAGGCGCGGCCATGGGTCATCCAAGTGAAAAAATAGGGGATGTCGTAATCCCCTGCGATCCGAATGGTGTTGAGCAGTGACAAAAACCGTGCGCCCATGCGATCGTTCCGGAACGATACAATGCTCCCTTTGTACTTCTTTGCGAGCATATCTGCCATCGTCCTGCCGATTTGATTTCTTTTTAATTGTGCCCTTCGTGGTTTATAGGCTTTATGCGTGAACGGGTAAATACTTGAGGCACGGCGTGGCGCAAATTACAGGCTATAGAAAAGATCGCCTTGGCGCGCGGATTATCCTGCTTGGTAATTTGCTATGTCTAGAGGGTAAATACGGGGTCAATGTGCGGCTCTTGTGGCCAGACGGGTTTGAAGATCACGATATGTCGATCACAGATCCCGCCCATCCAATATTTGATTGCAAGTTTCAGGCACAATATCTGGAACAAATCCCCCAAGGGGATCGTCCCAATATGGATGACCTGACCGACATCGATAAAATACGCGGTCGTATTTCGACTGAACTGTTTGCGCAAAGACTGGAAAAGGGTGAACAGTTTTATTGCAACGAGGGCCTGCATCCAGTGTTGTTCTCGAACGAGTTGGGCCCCGACCAGGTGGAGGCGTTTCGCGATGCGCTGGCGCAAATCGTCTGGTCGTCACCTATACAAGAGGTTCTGGATCAAGCAGTGGCCAAGCTTGATGCCTTGCCGGGAGAGCCACTTGCGCTGCATGTGCGACGGGGTGATGTGCTGGACAAAGACCCGTGGTGCCACAAAAACTGGGTCTCCAAATTTGCACCAGATGAATTTTACGCAAGCGTAATGGACCGGCCACAAACGGCAACGGTTTTATTCTCTGATACACCAAAAGTTGTGGCGAACATGGCCAAACCACGGCCCTCGTCGGTGACCTTGGCGGATCTGGTTGATGCACCCAATCTATCCGAATTGCAGCGCGACATGGTGGAGCTGCTGCTGATGGCCCGTTGCAAAGCCGTCATCGCCCCCTCGCTGTCGGCATTTTCGTCTTCGGCGGCGATGATGGGCGGGATGGGGATCACCGAACTTCTCCATGATTTGCCCCGCGATGATCGATTTGCGGCCTATGATGCATTGCTGGAACGAGTATTAGCCGGACCAGAAAGCTTTTATAATTCAGGCGATTTTGCTCAAAGTCTTGGCTATGCATTTCGCCATGAATTGAACGTTAAACGACATCACGCGCTTTATGCGCAACTGAAATCTATGATGGCGCAGGGGCAGGATTATGCGTTCTACCTGCCCTTAGCAATGGCCTTGGCCATTGCATGTGGTAATCCGGCGCATGCAATGGCGTTGGATGCGCAAGCGAAAAATAGTCTCGATTTATGGTCCGATGACATGATGGTCTGCGCGGCTTTGGGCCGTGTGGCTGATCACGCGACAGGAAACATAAAACGGGCCACGAGAGATTTCTTAAGCCTGTATTTTTCCCGCCATAAAACTGACCCCGATCAGGATGCGTTAGCGCATTACTTTTTTGCTAAGGAACCAGCGCTGCAAGAGTTGTTCCAGCTTGATAAAATTGTCACGGACACATTGTGTTATGGTCGTGAAAAAGCCCGAATATTTCTGTTCCCTGTTGATGACGCGCTGCACGACGGCGCCCTGAATGCAGCACTGCCGTTGTGGATCACGGCTGCGGACTGGCCCGAGATGTTCGAAAAGCGTCAGATCATCAAAAATATTACCAAGAGACCGGACCTACCCAGTAAAAAATTCTACATTCCACCCGAAATAAAAAAGGCCGAACAAAGTTTTTTTCAAAACCAAACTGCCCTACCCGAAGATTCGCAATCGGTGAAGTTGTTAAGTGTCTATGCTGTGGCTTTAGGGCTATCAGGTCGGTATCGACGATCTTCGCAACTGATGTTCTATTGCCGTAATCAACTACCGCGACATCCGATCTTTCTCAAACGTTTAGGCAACCAACTTTTGATGATGGGTCGACACGAGTCAGCGTCGCGCAATTTTGGCCGTGCCGCAAATATCCTGCCTGATCATCCGGGCCTAACACTGGCCCGCGCTCACGTCGCACAAGGGCAAGGTGATCATGAGGCGGCAGCCGCATGGCTTGCCCAAAACGGAGATCAGGACCTTTTGCCATTAACCTATTTTAAGGCTTGGGAATTGTCCTTGCGTAAGCTGAACTCTCGCGATGCCGCACGCGATGTGATCGCCGAGGCGGCCGTGCGATTTAGGGGCCACGAGATCTTTAGCAAACAATGGTCGGATAAGATATGATTAAGCGACTATGCGTGCTGGATTTCCAATCAGATCTGAGTCATTTGTATCACAACTCTTCGACTGTTTCTCAGTGGTGTAAAGCTTGCTCGTAGTAGATCCTGTGACATATTGGAATGTGCAGAATAAAAACAGCAGGCCTGCAATCCGTGCTGGAAGTAGAATAAAGGCGAAAAAGTAATGTTTTATCCACTCGCAAACACCACGTGGGACGCCACCGAATACGCGGCACTGCAAGAGGTGATAGCATCGGACCGTTTTACAATGGGCACCCGTGTGCGGGCCTTTGAGGAGGCATTCGCGGCCAAGTTTGGTAAAAAATACGCAGTAATGACATCGTCGGGATCGACCGCGAACCTACTCGCGATCACGGCGGCGTTCCACCATCCTGACTTTGGTTTCAAACCGGGTGACGAAGTGATTGTGCCTGCGGTTAGCTGGTCAACTACCTATTTCCCGATCAGCCAGAACGGGCTGAAACTACGCTTTGTTGATATCAACCCGCGGACCCTGAACATCGACATCGACCAAGTGGAAGCCGCAATCACGCCACGCACCAAAATGGTGTTCGCCGTCAACCTGCTGGGTAATCCGATCGAAGCGGACCGCCTGCGCAAAATCTGTGCCAATACCGGTGTACTGCTGGCCGAGGACAATTGCGAAAGCATGGGCGCAAGTCTGAACGGTGAGATGGCAGGTGCCTTTGGCCTGTTTGGCACGTTTTCGACTTTCTTTAGTCACCACATCTGCACCATGGAAGGCGGGTTAGTGATCACCGATGATCGCAAACTTTATGACAATATGCTGTCGATCCGCGCCCACGGTTGGGTTCGTGATCTGCCCGACGACACCCACTTGCCGATGGACCCGGATCCGTTTGTGCGTCAGTTCCGCTTTGTGCTGCCGGGTTACAACCTACGCCCGCTCGAGATGGAAGGAGCGCTGGGAATTCCGCAATTGGCCAAGCTAGATGGTTTTGTTGCCGAACGTCGCGCCAATGCGGTTAAGTTTCGAGCATTATTTGAGGGACATGAGCATCTGAACATTCAACGCGAAACTGGCGAAAGCAGCTGGTTTGGGTTTGCCATGGTCCTGCAAGGCAAAATGAGAGGTCATCGCCGTGCACTTGTGGATGCGTTCAAAGGGGCTGAAATCGAATGCCGTCCAGTTGTGACGGGGAACTTTCTACGAAACCCGGTGATTGAAAAGCTGGATCATAACATTAGCGGCGAGATCATCGCTGCCGACGCGGTGGATACAGACGGGCTGTTTGTTGGCAACCACCATCACCCCATTCCCGCACAGTTGGAACGTTTGCGCGAAGTCGTCGACGCAACCTGCGCCAAGTTTTAAACGATAAAGATAAGGACCAGACACATGGCCGCTAAGAAAACCGCTTATATTACAGGCATCACAGGGCAAGACGGTGCTTATCTGGCAGAACTGCTGCTCGAAAAAGGCTATGAAGTGCATGGCGTCAAACGCCGCTCGTCGTCGTTTAATACTTCCCGCATCGACCATTTGCAGATCGACAATCACCGCCCCGGAAATCTGCATCTTCATTACGGCGACATGACTGATAGCACTACACTAATCCGTCAGATTTCCGATATTCGCCCTGATGAAATTTACAACCTTGCCGCGCAGTCTCACGTGCAGGTAAGCTTTGAGATGCCTGAATATACCGCCAATGCCGACGCAGTGGGTACGTTGCGGATCCTCGAGGCCGTTCGCATGTTGGGCCTAACTGAAACAACGAAATTCTATCAGGCCTCCACCTCCGAACTTTATGGTAAGGTTCAAGAAATTCCACAACGCGAGACAACACCGTTTTATCCGCGTTCACCCTATGCCGTGGCAAAACTTTATGCATTCTGGATGACGGTGAACTATCGCGAAGCCTATAATATGTTTGCCACCAACGGTATTTTATTCAATCATGAAAGCCCGGTGCGCGGTGAGACATTTGTAACCCGCAAGATCAGCCGTGCTGCAGCGGCGATCAAGCTGGGCCTGCAAGACACCTTGTATCTGGGCAATCTTGACGCACAGCGCGACTGGGGTCATGCCCGCGATTATGTTGAAGGCATGTGGCGCATCCTGCAACATGACGTGCCCGAGGATTTCGTGCTAGCCACAGGCGAGATGCATTCAGTACGCGCGTTTTGTGACGCTGCCTTTGCAACCACGGACATCACATTGGAATGGAAAGGCGAGGGCGTCGACGAAAAAGGCTATGACATAGTAACTGGCCGCTGCCTTGTTCAAGTTGACCCCCGATATTTCCGCCCAACCGAAGTGGAACAGCTCTTGGGTGACCCATCCAAGGCAAAAGAAAAGCTGGGCTGGGAAAGCAGCACTCCCTTTGCCGATTTGGTTAAAGAAATGGTCACCGAAGACTACAAGTTATTGGAAACAGAGCGCCTCGCACGCCGGGCATATGGCGTGGTGGAATAGACACTAGTCAAGGTTAGTTGATGTATTCACAAGAGTGGCTATTGTGGCGACAATTGTGTCAATTGCACTGCTTGCAATAGCTGGCGTTGGGAACCCTTCCAGTCGCATATTGGGTTTACGGGTCGGGTCATCGGTATCGTAATCGCAAAAAATTCTAATATGTTTACATCCAGCCGCGGCTGCCATCTGGTGAAACGTGCGCCAGCGCTCAATGGTTTGACCATGTCCGATTTCAACGATTGTGGTCTCGGGGCTGGCAAACATCAAATTGGTCATTCCCGCCCCATGTGGGCCCGCAGCGATTTTGGCGTTTTGAAACAAACCTATCTGCTCAGCCGCCGTCAGCGTTTCAAGCTGAATTTCTTCAAATCCCAATGGCTTCAACTCTGCTAGCAATGCGGCTTCGCCCTTCATTTCGGGGCGGCGGTAACTTCCTTTGCGTGAGATCCAAAATCGACGAGGTAAGTGGCTAAAATCCATACCTGCTACAGCGGAAACGGCCCTATCACGGAATGCTTTTTGATACAGCGTGTAGCTATTGGTATTGTTGAAAAGGAAGGAAAAGGGGTTCGTTAGATCGAATATGTCAAAGTCACCGTCAGGCAACCCGATATCTACAGGGCTATCTGCGGCAAGGTGTGCGTAAAATGACCAATCAACACCTGCATAAAAATTGCGGTATATACCAGCACCACGTGCTGGCATGTCTGGGTGGACTCGGTCAATTTTAATGCGGTCACATAGATCGGGAAAAACGATAGCGGCGTGGTCTTGGAAAAAACTGGGGACTGCCTCAACCTTAAACGGCAAAGCAATCGTACCTTTGAAATTGGCTTCGGCAGCCGGCATGAGCTGCGGCAATATCTCCCAAATACTGTGAAAATAATTGGTCAGCCCAGGTGCAGGAATCCGAAATACATCCTTCGGCCCTAAGTCCGCTAAGGATGTGGCTCCGTCATATAAGGGGAGACGGTTATTTTTGGCTGTCGGTACATTGGCTAGATATTCGGGCATCACGCGTCGGTTCATGGCCCAATTACGCGCTCGTTTGCGGTGCATGATAGCCGTACGCCCCCCAAGCTCCAGCCCGTCATTGACCTGCGCTTCTGCCACATGAACAATGGACTGATTGTACATCACAGCGTGGCGTGGCGGGTGACTATTCGACAGGGCTATATCCGTCTCTAATACAGTCTGTTGTTGGGGGTACCCGCTGGCTGCAATGGCATGTGTGCGCGCGGGGGCAACCGGTGCCCATGTCCAGTCAGGTGGGGCTAAAAACTGCAATTCACTGTGGATGAACGGATTATATGCCGTGTCACGCAAGTTTTGTAATTGTTCAGCTAATGCTGTGCTTGTATTGGGATTTAGCCGCGTTGATGTCATAGCATTACTCGCGCTTTTTCCAATT
>Ga0209292_1007032_pt1 | contig 10848 bp, 10 predicted proteins | sample GOMGulsemesocosm_2_FD_184634 | JGI IMG/M metagenome (GOLD analysis project Ga0209292, IMG submission 184634) | Methane-oxidizing microbial communities from mesocosms in the Gulf of Mexico - GOM9C Gulf of Mexico (SPAdes) (version 2) | ecosystem: Environmental > Aquatic > Marine > Cold seeps...
AACTGCCGAGGTTATTAAGGAAATTGACGGTCAACGCTGGTACGTGACGGGCGACAAGGGCCACCTGGACGCCGACGGTTTCCTCACTATCGTCGACCGTTATTCGCGTTTCGCCAAGCTGGGTGGTGAAATGATCAGCCTCAGCGCCGTTGAAGACAATGTGCGATTAGCCCTGCACGACAGCGAAACAGAACTGGTTGCCGTTAACCTGTCCGACAACAAAAAAGGCGAGAAAATTGTGCTGCTGTCCGCCTTACCCATCGAAGCGAATGAAGTGCGTCAAGCCATGCTGGTACACGGCTGTAATCCGCTGATGATTCCCGCTGAATATCATCACATCGACGAAGTGCCCAAACTGGGTGCAGGCAAAACAGATTTCAAAAAGGCCAAGGCCCTGGCCTTAGAACTCGTTGCTTCAGCCAAACAGGCTAACACCTGATGAAAAAAGTGATACTCGCCCTGCTACTGTTATCGGCCTCAGCGCAGGCCTTGGCCGATGACTGCGTCATCCTGCTGCACGGGCTGGCCCGCTCGGCTTCTTCGATGGAAAAGCTTCAGGTAAAACTGGAGCAAGCCGATTATCGTGTCATTAATGTCGATTACGAATCACGTAAGCACTCCGTCGCCACCTTGGCTGAACTGGCCGTTGGCGAAGGTCTGCAACAATGCCGCACTCAAAAAGCACAGCGGGTTTCTTTTATAACACACTCGCTGGGCGGCATTCTGGTACGCCAGTATCTCAACAATCACGACATTAAAGAGCTGCATCGTGTGGTGATGTTAGGGCCACCTAATCAAGGCAGCGAAGTGGTCGATACATTACGAAACATGCCCGGTTTCGAAGCCTTTAACGGCCCCGCTGGCATGCGATTAGGTACCTCCAACGCAGACATTCCAAGAAAGCTTGGCCCGGTTGATTTTGAACTGGGCGTTATTGCCGGCACACAAAGTATCAATCTGATTTTGTCCATGTATTTACCCGGTACAGACGATGGTAAGGTCACGGTTGAGAGTGCTCAGGTGGAAGGAATGAAAGACTTTATCGCCCTACCGGTCACTCATCCGATGATGATGAAAAACGCCACCGTAATCGCTCAAACATTACACTTTTTAAAGCTCGGGAAATTCAAAAAACCCAGCACCTAAAGAGCCTTTCACATAACCTGATCAATTATCACCTGCGCCCTATCAGAGCTATTGAGTGACATAAATCAAAAATCCGGCAAGCTTCATCACTGGCCATTGTTTTATAATCAGGCGTGACAGAATGCAGCCAACGCAATTAGCGCCCTCAGAGCTTGAATACTATGGATGACACATCATCTTGTTGCAGCAAAGACAAGGTTAAAACCAGCTGTTGCGACAGTGAAAAGAAAACCGAGCCTTCATGCGGCAGTGATCAAAAAAAGGTTGAGCCAAGCTGCTGTGGTTCTCAAAAAAGCAACGAGAAGAAAGTACAGCCCAGTTGCTGTGACGATACGAAAAAAGTTGATTACCTGCTGTGGTCTACCTCGATTATTATCCTCGTACTTTATACGCTTCACCTGTCATTACCTGAAACCGTCGCGTCTGTACCTTTTCTCAACATAGCATCACATGCCGTGTTCGAATTAATAAATACCCTGTGGTGGGGCATTTTGCTGGGCATGCTAATGGTCGGCATACTCAGTCATATCCCTCGTGAGTTTGTTATTTCTTTGATGGGGAAAAGCGGCACGGTATCCGGTTTGATACGCGCCACCCTGGCCGGTGTATTACTGGATTTATGTAGCCACGGCATTCTCATGGTCGCCGCCAAACTTTATGAACGTGGTGTCAGTGCCGGGCAAGTCATGGCGTTTCTAATCGCCAGCCCCTGGAATTCATTCTCACTGACCATCATTCTGATTGCCTTGATCGGCTTAAAATGGACGCTCGCCTTCATCGCATTGTCCATGCTGGTGGCGCTCATCACCGGTTTTATTTTTGACAAACTGGTCGCCAATCAACGCCTACCCGCCAATCCAAACCAATGTGATGTTCCTGAAGATTTCCGCTTTTGGCCGCAGGCAAAAACTCGTTTTAGGGACTTCAACATAGATGGCGACTTTATAAAATCCGTTGCCAACCACTCTATCAGTGACTCAAAGATGGTGCTGCGCTGGATATTTTTGGGCGTGCTGTTGGCCGCTCTGCTGCGTACCTTTGTCAACCCTGAAATATTCCAGGCCTACTTTGGCCCGACCCTGATGGGATTGGGTTTAACGGTATTGGTAGCGACAATTCTGGAAGTATGCTCGGAAGGCTCTGCGCCGATTGCTGCTGATCTGATGACCCGGGCTGGCTCGCCCGGTAACAGTTTTGCTTTTTTGATGAGCGGCGTGGCAACTGATTACACCGAAGTGATGGTGATCCGACAAACCACCGCCTCCTGGAAAATCGCACTCGCCCTGCCCTTAATCAGCGTACCGCAGATTGTGCTGATTGCCTGGTTGATGAATTTGGGTATCTAGTCGGAAAAGAATCTAAAAGTCACTTCGTCATGCCGGATTAAATCCGGCATCCACTTTTAGACGCCATGGATTTAAAAACAACCTACCTAACCAGTTTTAATCACCGCCATTTTAATTTGGACCATATCGTGCATTGTGTAACCGATACCGCCAATGCCATAACCCGATGCACGGCGTCCAGCAAAGGGCATCCAATCAACACGGAATGCGGTGTGGTCATTAACCATTACCGCAGTGGCATCCAGTCGTTTAACCGTATCCATCGCGGTATTCAGGTCGTTTGAATACACAGCAGCCTGAAACGCCACATCGAGACTATTTGCCAATTCGATGGCCTTCAGTCTGTCGATGTAGGAATACACACACACCACCGGACCAAACACTTCCATGGTAGACACCTTGGCATCATTGGGCGGATTAAATAACACGGTCGGCGCATAGGTACTATCACTGAGTCGCTTGCCACCGGTGATCAACTCAGCGCCTGCTGCAACAGCCTCTTCAACCCACTGTTCGACACGGTTCACCTCACCATTGTTTATCAACGGCCCAACTTCCGTGTCCTCATTTGTTGCATCACCCACTACCAACTGATCTGCGGCAGCCGCCAGTTGTTCGGCCAGCTCTCTAGCCAGTGTGTGATGGGCGTAAACTCGCTGTACCGATACACACACCTGTCCGGCATGATAAAAACCACCTTTGAGCAATGAAGGAATCACGGTATCCAAATCGACCTGATCATCAACGATTACCGGCGCCACACCGCCATGTTCAAGCGCACAACGTACTCCGGGGGCTAATTTACTGCGCAGCAACCAACCGACTCGACCTGAACCAATAAAGGTAAAGAAGTTAATCCGACTATCCGTGACCAGTTTTTCTGCCACCGCATTATCACACACACAAACCTGACACCAGTCAGCCGGCAATCCAGACTGATGCACCAGCTCTACCAACCGCAGGCAGTTAAGCGGCGTCGCAGAAGCCGGTTTTACAATCACCGGACAACCCACGGCAATGGCTGGCACCATTTGGTGCACAATCAAATTAAGCGGATGATTGAAGGCACTCACCGCCAGCACTACACCAATCGGCTCGTAGGTGGTAAACGCCGTGCGATCCTGCGCAGCGGCTGTATGCCCCATCGGCACTTCAGCGCCACGCATGACATGGGATAACTCTTTGGCCGCCAGATGAATGCCGTCCACCGCGCGCGCTACTTCAATACGCGCATCCATCAACGGCTTGCCGCCCTCTTTGGCAATCAGCATGGCAAAACTGTCTGCTTCGGCCTCCACCAGCTGTGCCAGACGCTTTAAAATCGCCGTGCGTTCATGATGCTCCAACCAACCGTCGCGGTTTTTATACAGCGCCTGTGCCGTGGCTAACATGCGTTCGGCATCATCGCCTGTGTTAGTTTGGATCGTTTGAATAAGCTCGCCATCAAAGGGCGAGGTTACAGCCAGAGAAGTCATTAAATTTTCCTTTATAGCCATTACCACAGGTTGCAATGAAGAATGTCCATTCAATGTTCAGTCTAGGTCAGACACAGGGCAATACAAGCCTCTACTCATCACGCAACGCCTCAATGGGATCACGTCGCGAGGCATTCAGCGCTGGCGCAATGCCAGCCAACAGACCAATCACCGATGATAGAGCCAGCGCAACCAATAAATAGCCGACATTCAGCGCCAGTGGCAAGCCGGGGACTAGCCATTGCAGCGTTACAACCAGCACCACAACCAGCGACAAACCAGCCAAGCCGCCGATAGTAGCCAGCACCACCGCTTCGCCGAGAAACAACGACAAAATCCGCCCTCGCGTACAGCCTAGGGCGCATAACAAGCCGATTTCCGAGGTTCGTTCGCGCAGCGAAATAGTCATGATCGTCAGCACCCCCACACCACCGATAAACAACGAAATACCGCCCAAGCCGGCAACAGCCAGCGTCAAAATACCGAGAATTTTATCCAGACTGGCCAACATATCCTCCTGCGTAAACAGCGTGAAGTCTTCACTGCCATGCAGGGCCAACAGACGCTCGCGGATACGCCGACTCATCTCTGCCGAGGTAGAGCGCTCATTAAACACCACATCAATTTCCATCAAGCTTTCGCGATTAAAAAGCTGCATGGCCAAATGGGTGGGTATATAAATCACATCATCAAGATCCAACCCGAGAAACTGGCCCTTGCTCTCCATCACACCAATGACGCGAAAACGCATTTCACCCACCCGCACCATTGCGCCCAGCGGATTACGGTGACCAAACAATTCCTGCTTCATTTTATGACCCAGCACCGCATAGGCCCGTGGCGACTGAGGGTCATCGGGCGGCAGAAAACGTCCCAGTGCCACTTTAAATTTCCAGGCCTTTGACGCTTCGTGACCAACACCAAAAATTTCACTGTTTCTTGCCAGCTTATCGGCTTCAATGCGACCCGTTCCACCCATTAACGGCACGACCTGCTCAACATAGGGCAAGTCCCGCAAGCTCTCGGCATTTTCAATGGATAGCGGTTTAATGGATTTGAGCATACCGGGAATGCCCTGAGTGCTGACCTTGCCCGGTGTGACGGCAATAATACGCGTCCCAAATTGGGTAAAGCTATCAAGCAGATACAGGCGCAGACCTTCGCCAACTGAGGTCAACATGGCAACGGCGGCGATACCAATGGCAATACCGGTGAGCGTTAGCAGGCTGCGGCGACGATTACCCTGCAGCGCCTTTACAACCCATGTCAGCCAATCGAACCAACTCATTTCATTTCTCGCTTACGGCGTTATTTTTGACGTCACTTACGCCATCATTTTCTACGATAGAGAGCATTGACGGGCAGCAGCTGGCTGGCCAGTTTGGCAGGTCCCCAGGCAAACCCAAGCCCGGCAATCAGAGCAATCGACAAGGCACTGAGGATTGCCCAGGCAGGCGTATAAAACGGCACCTCCGGAAACGCCAGTCGCGCCAGCGCAACAATGCTGAGCCCCAGTGTTAGTCCAATCGCCGCACCAATGACCGTAGTCATCAGAGCTTCCACCAAAAATAGCTGCTGGATATCAACGGCGCGTGCCCCCAGCGCTTTCAACAGGCCTATCTCCTCGGTGCGCTGACTGACGCTGATGAGGGTAATATTCATAATCAGCACCCCCGCCACCACCATGCTGATGGAGGCAATCGCGCCAACGCCGAGTGTCATTGCCCCTAACACATCATCAAAGGTGGACAGCATGGCATCGGGGCTGATCACCGTCACATCCTCTTCGCCCTGATGCAGGTCTTTCATCAACGCCGTCACTCGTGCCTTGGCATCATCAATGTCGTAACCGGGGCGGATTTTCATCATCACCCGAAACAGTCCCGGCGAATCAAACAGTCGTTGCGCTGCCGCCACCGACATGATCAGGCTGTCACTCAAATCCATACCAAAGGCGTCACCGCGCCCCTGTAACACACCCACCACCCGGCAACGGTAATCACCGGCCCTGATCCAGCTGCCAATAACTGTGTCGCTGCCAAACAATTCAGCCTTGAGCGTCTGTCCAATCAGGCATTGATCCGATGCCCGGTCTACATCAATAACATCCAGATTTCGCCCCTGCGCCAGTTTTAATTGACGCACGGCTATCAGGGCATCGGTGCTGCCCAGCACGGTAATGTTGCGAGAACGCTGTTTGAATGAAACCTCGGCACTGCCCATTACCAACGGGGCAATATCGCCAATCGCGGAAATACGATGGCTGAGCTGTTCAACATCCTGCAGGGTAATATCACGCGCCGCAGTGCCGGTCAGTGGAGGCAAGCCGCCGGTGGTTTCCTTTTTGCCGGGCAACATGATCAATACGTCGCTGCCAAGGAAGGCAAATTCGCCCAGCACATAACGCCGCGCGCCTTCACCCAGCGCAGTCAAAATGACGATCGAAGCGACGCCTAGTGCCATCGCCAGCAACATCATCACACTGCGAAAGCGGTGTCTGATCAGCACCTGCCAGCTGAACTGGATAATATCGGCGTTTCTAATCATCTTAATCCGTTCCCTGAGTGCTACTGTCCTCAACAATCTGGCCGTCCACCATCACTAAATGACGATGCGCGCGGGCGCCCAATTTGGCGTCATGGGTCACCATAAACAGCGTGATGCCTTCGCGGTTCAGTTGTTCAAGCATGAGCATCACCTCCTCACCGGAGTGACTATCCAGATTACCGGTGGGCTCATCGGCCAGCAAAATAGTGGGTTTGCGCACGATGGCGCGGGCAATGGCAACCCGCTGGCGTTCGCCGCCGGATAACTGTTTCGGCAAGTGTTCGGCTCGGTGGGCAAGACCCAGCCGCGTCAGCACATCGTCGGCTAGCTTACGGCGTTCAGCGGCTTTCACACCCGCCAGCATCATCGGCAATTCAATATTTTCACGCGCATTCAGTCGCGGGACCAGATGATAGGCCTGAAACACAAAACCAATGTATTGACTACGCAGCTCGGCGCGTTCAACTTCGGGTAATTGTGCCGTTTCCGTATCGGCTAATTGATAACTGCCGCTGTCCGGACGATCCAGCAGCCCCAGCATATTAAGCAGCGTAGACTTGCCCGAGCCCGATGGCCCCATCACCGACAGGTATTCACCCTTGTGCACATCAAGATCAATATGATCCAGCGCATGTACGGCTTGGTCACCCAGATAAAAGGTTTTGCAGACATCCTGCAGCTTAATCATGGATGGCTTCCGCTTCGACACCTTCTGCAATACCTGCCGCATCCGGGCTACGTACCACCAGTTCACCTTCGCTGAGGCCCTCAAGCACTTCGGTAAAGGTCCAGTTGCCAATGCCAGTTGTCAGAGTGCGCAACTGCAACAGTGCACTGTCCTCATCGAGCACCCACACCTGATCGTCGGGTAAAATGGCCTCGGTTGGAATCTGTAATACCTGCAGCTTGCGCTGCAAAATCACGGTAATGTCGGCGCTATAGCCCACCAGCAAACCGACATCTTCGGGGGTGTCAGTCAATCTCACTTCAACCTCTACAGTACGGGCCTGCTTTTCAATATCCGTGACGTAGGGGGCAATTCGCACCACTTCTCCTGCGAACTGCCTACCGCGAAACGCGTCCAGCGTGACCAGCACCGGCAGGCCAATGCGTACCTGACTGGCATCAATTTCATCAATCGGGGCGGTGACATACAGACAGGAGTAATCAATCAAATCCACCGCAGGAGGTGTCGCCACGCCCGGTGGCGAAGGTGTGACAAATTCGCCCACTTCACCGTTTATTTCCGCGATCACACCCTCAAACGGCGCGCGTAATTGGGTGCGTTCCAGCAGCGCTTTTTGTAATTCCAGATTAGCCTTGGCCACGCCCTCGTGATCACGGGCCATTTCACACATCTGTTGCTGGGATTTAGCGGTTGTGATTGCTGTGTCGACAGCCTCTTCGGAGGTCAGTTCTCGCTTCAACAGCGTTTTCTTGCGATCGGCTTCGCGGCGATTAAATTTTGCCATCAAACAGGCCTGCTGACGTTCATGCTGACGGGCAAGGATAGATTTTTCTGCCTGAGCAATATTGGCAATCAGGTCATCATTCCACAGCTCCAGCAGCAACTGCCCTTCGCTGACCTTATCACCCTCCTTAACCAGTAATTGATCAACCACGCCACCGGAAGACATGGACAGTTTGGAGCGCCGACAGGCTTTTATGGTGCCAGCACGAGTATTGGAAACCGTGGACTCAACGGTGCCTTTAACAACCGGAGTAACCCACACCTGCGGTTTAGTTTCATTCAACTGGCGCCAGCCAAACACCGCGATCAACAGGACTGCAATAACGGCAACAGCTATTACTTTTTTGTTCAAAATCCAACTCCTTGGTTAGTCTCTCAATCGCTGTTATGGAACCACCACCGCGGCACCGGTAAAGCGACCGTGGCGCAGGTCATCCAGTGCCTGATTTGCTTCTGCCAGAGGGTAAGCATGCACCTCGGTTTTAACAGGAATACTGGCTGCCAATGGCAGAAACTCCAAGGCATCCTGTCGCGTCAGGTTAGCAATGGATTCGATACTGCGCTCCCCCCACAGCCATTTGTAGGGAAAAGACGGAATGTCGCTCATATGAATACCGGCACAAATCACCTTGCCACCCTTTCGCACCGCCTTCAACGCTTGCGTTACCAACGAGCCATCGGGGGCAAAAACAATGGCCGCATCAAGTGCTTGTGGTGGCGACTGAGTGGAGTCACCCGTCCATGTGGCACCCAGTTTTTTGGCAAACTGCTGAGCGTCAATATCACCTTCCCGAGTAAAGGCAAAAACCGCTTGCCCCTGATGGCAAGCGACTTGAATCAGGATATGGGCGGCAGCACCAAAACCGTATAAACCAAGGGTTTTAGCATTGAATGCAGGGCGATAGGCACGGTAGCCAATCAGGCCAGCACACAACAATGGCGCGACCTGTAGATCGCTATATCCCGCCGGTAACGGGAAACAATAGCTCGCATCGGCAGCGACATATTCCGCAAAGCCACCATCAATTTGATAGCCCGTGTAAACCGCATCATCACAAAGGTTTTCTTTACCGCTAAGGCAATAATCACAATGCCCACAGCTGCCACCCAGCCAAGGCACACCAACACGCTGCCCAAGCTGAAAAGATTCAACATCCGCCCCCCACTCTTCAACATAACCAACAATTTGATGACCGGGAATAACGGGCTGTTTTACTGCGTCGAGCTCACCATCAACGACATGTAAATCAGTGCGGCAAACACCGCAGGCAGCGACTCGAATCAGTAGCTGTCCAGAAGATAAAGACGGGATTGGCCGCTGCTCAAGGTGCAGCGCTTCACCGGGTTTATTGAGTACCATTGCACGCATAAAATGCATCTCACTCAGAACTAAAAATCAGCCTTCTTGCTTTCCAGACTACACCTTTCAATCTATAAGGTTTTGTCTTTATCACCGCTGAAGTGTTTAACGCCCGTCAGGCAACGCTAACAACTTCAGACAGGTAAACATCCTGAATAGCATTCAACAGTTCTACCCCCTCAGCCATGGGTTTCTGGAATGCCTTGCGGCCAGAAATGAGGCCCATGCCACCGCCACGTTTATTGATCACTGCTGTTCTTACCGCCTGATGGAAATTCAGACAGGTAAACATCCTGAATAGCATTCAACAGTTCTACTCCTTCAGCCATGGGTTTCTGGAATGCCTTGCGGCCAGAAATGAGGCCCATGCCACCGCCACGTTTATTGATCACTGCTGTTCTTACCGCCTGATGGAAATCATCATCACCCGACGCACCACCGGAGTTAATCATACCCACCCGGCCCATAAAACAGTTCGCCACCTGATAGCGCACTAAATCGACGGGATGCTCAGAGCAAAGACCGTCGTACATACCAGGGTGAGTTTTGCCAAACTGGAGCGCCTTAAAGCCGCCGTTACACTGGGCCTGTTTCTGTTTGACGATATCGGCCTCAATGGTGGCCGCCAGATAATTCGCCTGACCGGTTAAATCGGCAGCGTTATGATAATCCGCTTCCGGCGTTTTAAACTCGCTATTACGCAGATAAGCCCATAACACGGTGACCATGCCCAGCTCATGGGCATAGGCAAAGGCTTCACTGACTTCCTCAATCTGACGGCGTGATTCACTGGAACCGTAATAAACCGTCGCACCCACCGCCACAGCGCCCAAATCAAAGGCCTGTTTAACACCCGCAAACAAGGTCTGATCATATCGATTGGGGTAGGACAGCAGCTCGTTATGATTAAGCTTTACGATAAAGGAACACCGGCAAACAAGGTCTGATCATATCGATTGGGGTAGGACAACAGCTCGTTATGATTGAGCTTTACGATAAAGGGAATCTTGTGTGCGTAACGGCGTGCCACACTGCCCAGCACACCCAGCGTTGATGCCACCGCATTACAGCCGCCTTCAAGCGCTAGCTCAATAATATTGGCGGGATCAAAATACAAGGGATTAGGCGCAAAGGACGCGCCAGCCGTGTGCTCAACACCCTGGTCAACCGGCAGCAATGAAAGATAGCCCGTACCCGCAAGACGGCCATGGTTAAACAGGCTTTGAAAATTACGCATTACCTGAGGATTTCGATCGCCCTGTGATACCACACGATCAATGAAGTCGCCTCCCGGCTGATGCAATGCGCTTGCCGGAAGCCCTTCACAACGGTGGTTTAAAAGTGTTTCAGCTTCATTTCCAAGAATTGTCTCGATATCCAGTGTCATTGTTCAACCCCCTTTGAAATCAGTCATTCTTTTTAGCATACAACTTTCTGTATTTACCTGTATGACACCAGTCATGTAGCGGTGTTCTACTTCACAGTCAGTGCAAAAAATCACCC
>Ga0209292_1007041_pt1 | contig 10837 bp, 10 predicted proteins | sample GOMGulsemesocosm_2_FD_184634 | JGI IMG/M metagenome (GOLD analysis project Ga0209292, IMG submission 184634) | Methane-oxidizing microbial communities from mesocosms in the Gulf of Mexico - GOM9C Gulf of Mexico (SPAdes) (version 2) | ecosystem: Environmental > Aquatic > Marine > Cold seeps...
TTATATGCCTGACGGATTGTTTGTTTTAACTTATCAGATAACATTGTTGCTAGTTTCCAAAAAACAGGAGATCGGTTACACTGCTGTATATATTAACAGGTTTGGTCGTCTTGCACGAAAAATTTAACGATAAAATGACAAGTTTTAAGACAACAGGTATACAAAACGGTTTCTTATTAACCCGACAAGTGCAAGATAAGCGCTCAGGCTTAGAAATAACCTTGTGGTTAAAAACTGGCGCGGGGCCGGTAAAACTGGAAATAAAAAACGAATTAGCGGTATTTTTTGTTGAATTAACACAACTTGATACAGCTCTAGCTATCCTAGTAGACCAAAGAGTTCCAGTAGAGAAACATCAAGTTGTATCATTAAAAACCTTCGGGCAACAGCAAGTTGCAGCTTTGTACTTTACCAATATGCGCAGTTTCTATCGTGCCAGAGATGCTTTGAGATCTCAAAAGATAAAGTGTTATGAAGACGATATTCGCCCAGATGACCGTTTTTTGATGGAACGTCATATTACTGCGGATATTGATTATTTGGGTAATTATCAACTAACTAACAAAGTTAAATGCAAACGAGCTGAAACTAACAGTAAACAGCGTTTAACCATGCTTTCTATTGATATAGAGTGCTCCATGCAAGGCGAGTTATACTCTATCGGCTTGTATGCAAACAATGATCGCAATGTATTTAAACGTGTATTAATGATTGGCGAGCCGCAGCAAGATACTGACGAATATATTTTGTGGCAAGCTGATGAAAAACAGTTATTACAGCAATTTATCAAAGAAGTTAAACTCTTTGATGCCGATATTTTTATTGGTTGGAATGTGATTAATTTTGACTTCCTGCTTTTACAAAAACGCTGTGATCTTCATGGTATTATTTTTGCCATAGGCCGTGATGATACCGCCCCATTTTGGCGAAAAAACGCCAATAATACCGATCAAAACTTTATCGAAATCGCAGGTCGTGTGGTTTTAGATGGCATCGACCTGTTAAAAACAGCAACGTATAATTTTTCCAGCTTTTCATTAGATAATGTCGCCCATACCTTACTTGGTTTAGGTAAAAAGGTGTCTGATGTTGAAAACCGGGTTCAGGAAATTACTGATAACTTTAATCATAACAAACCGGCTTTAGCGGCATATAACCTTGAAGATTGTCGTTTAGTCTGGCTTATTTTTGATAAAACTCAGTTACTTGATTTTGCTCAGCTTCGTGCACAACTTACCGGTTTATCGATTGATAGAGTCGGGGGCTCAGTTGCCGCGTTTACTAATCTGTATCTACCCAAGTTACATCGCAGTGGCTATATAGCGCCAAACATGGGTGATGGAGAATCAGGATTAGTTTCGCCTGGGGGTTACGTCATGGACTCTGTTCCTGGTTTGTATAGCAATGTACTTGTATTAGATTTTAAATCTTTGTATCCAAGTATTATTCGTACTTTTAAAATTGATCCTATGGGCTTAATTGAAGGATTAAAAACGGTAAATGATCTTCAATTAACCTCAGTTAATGAAAACGTTAAAAAGTTGGTCAATGATGCTTGTTTGAATACTGTCATTAAAGGGTTTGACGGTGCGTATTTTTCACGAGAACAACATTTTTTACCCAAAATAATTGAAACTCTGTGGTCAGAGCGAGACAAAGCAAAAAGGCAAAAAAATGCTGCTTTATCTCAAGCCATAAAAATAATTATGAATAGTTTTTATGGTGTTTTAGGCTCAACGGGGTGTCGATTTTTTGATCCCAGATTGTCAGGTTCAATCACTAAACGTAGTCATGAAATTTTGAAGGAAACGGGGACTTGGATTGAGAATAAAGGCTATCAAGTGATTTATGGAGATACGGATTCTATTTTTGTAGCCATCGGCAAGGACAAATCTAAACAGCAAGCAAAGGAAATTGGCATTGAACTGCAAGGATTTGTTAACGATAAATGGCGACAAACCTTATTACAGGATTTTAATGTTAGTAGCCAATTAGACATTGAATTTGAGACACACTTTAGCAAGTTCCTTATGCCGACAATTCGCGGACATAATATAGCGGGTGATAAAAAGAAGATTGGCACTAAAAAGCGATATGCTGGGCTTGTTGATGGAAAGCTAGTTTTTAAAGGGTTAGAAACTGTAAGAAGTGACTGGACCGAGTTGAGTAAAGATTTTCAGCAAGAGTTATATCGGATGATATTTAATAATGAACCCGTTAATGATTACATTATAAAAACTGTTGATGAATTAAGGCAGGGTCTCTATGACGATAAGTTAATTTATCAGAAAAAAATCAGACGAAAATTAGGTGATTACGTCAATACGCCACCTCATATAAAAGCAGCATTAATCGCAAATGATGAGCTAAAAAAAAGAGGTCTAGACAAACGATACGAACACAGAAGAACAATACAATACGTTATAACTATCGATGGGGTACAACCTTTAGAGTTTAATGGCAGTAAACTTGATTATGATTTTTATGTGGAAAAACAACTTAAACCCATTGCTGATGATATTCTCCCTTTTATTGAAAGTGATTTTGAATCTATTGCAGGTAATCAAATGGGGCTCTTTTAGCTGAATTTAAAAGGGCTCGTTATAGCCCTTTTATCAAAAAACATATAGAACTAAACTAATTTAACATTTATGTTTTGTGTTAGTTTTTACAAGGTTACGAAATCCTAACCCTAATATAACTATACTCAGTAAAGCGGCAGTACTTGGCTCAGGTACTTCAACTGGTTGAGTGTTTATTGGTTGTATGCTGACATCACCGTTGTTGTCTCTTATATAATCTATAAGATCTTGTTTGTCACAACTGCGGGTATAACGGCATTTACCAAAATCCCATCTTTGATCAGTGATGTCGGATGCCGCAATTTCACCTTCACCGGTGAAATCAGTAATTGGTATTCCTGAGCCATTCAGTATGGCTTGATCATAAGCCGATATTTCACCGGCATCTGCTGTTGAAACAATTAAGATGAAACTAAAGCACAATAAAATTTTTTTCACTTTCCTCTCCAAAAAATTAAGTAGCGTTTAGCGTATCTTAAGCATCAAAAAGTCACTGTACCATTAACGCCCAATTATGTGCATAGCGCGCCAACGTGCTAAGAATTTAACATTGATATTCAATAATGTACTGATTTATGCTTATTTATTTTAAATGTGAAGAACAAAACCTAGCCACTGAAGCTGATTCAGGTTATAAATACTTCATACCTATTTTAGATGGCTAGATAGCTGAAAAAGGATTGCTGTGAGTAAAGGCAACCTTCTTATTGAGAATTTATATGAAACAAGATACTAAGATTGTAAATGCAGGACGTAGTGCAAAGTGGACTAATGGTGTTGTTAATCCTGCGGTCACTAGAGCATCTACGGTGGTTTTTAATACGGTAGCTGAAATGAATAATGCCGTTGCCAATCGTCATAACCAAACCATGGTTTATGGGCGTCGAGGAACAACCACATCTTTTGCTTTTAGTGATGCTATGACCGAGTTAGAAGGTGGCGCTGGATGCGCCTTGTATCCATCTGGTACCGCAGCAATAACCAATGCTATTTTGGCGTTTGTGAAGCAGGGCGATCATATTTTAATGGTTGATACTGCTTATGAGCCAACACGTGACTATTGCGATAAAATATTAGCAAAAATGGGGGTTAGTACTACGTATTATGATCCTATGCTTGGGGCTGATATCGAAGGCTTGATTCAAGACAATACTTGTCTAATTTTCTTAGAGTCGCCGGGCTCCATCACGATGGAAGTTCAAGATGTTCCGACGATAAGCGCGATTGCTCACAAACATGATTGTATTGTGATGCTTGATAATACCTGGGGAGCAGGTATTAACTTTAAACCTTTCGACTATGGCGTTGATGTTAGCGTACAAGCGGCAACTAAATATATAGTAGGTCATTCTGATGTAATGCTTGGTACTGCTACTGCGGTGGAAAAACATTGGCCACAACTACGTGATTACAGTTATTTAATGGGACAATGTACCTCTCCTGATGACTTATATTTAGCGTTACGTGGTATCCGCACTTTAGGTGTGAGATTAAAGCAACATCAGCAAAGTGCAATGAAAGTTGCGCAGTGGTTACAGTCTCGTCCAGAAGTGGCTAAAATATTACATCCTGCGTTTGAGTCTTGTCCTGGTCATGAGTTTTTCAAACGAGACTTTGAGGGTTCTAATGGTTTATTCTCATTTGTACTTAACTGCGGAAATAAAACAGCATTAACAGAATTTTTAGATGGTTTACATCATTTTAAGATGGGTTATTCATGGGGAGGTTTTGAAAGTTTAATCCTGGGCATCACTAATGTAAATGCAATCCGTAGTGCGACAACTTTTGACTGTGAATTTCCGTTAATTCGTCTTCATATTGGTTTAGAAGATGTCGATGATTTAATTGAAGATTTATCGAAAGGCTTTGACCGATTTAACCAAATACTTGATAAATCATAATCGAAAATACATTATTCGAATGTATCTAGCTAAGCGTTGTGACTGTGCTTAGCTAGACTCGTTTTCAATGATTTATTTTCCCGACAAAAACTATGTTCTGTCTGAATATTTAATCAGTTACAAATCAGACGAAGATAGTTTTACTACATAAAATAAGCAGTCATTTATCGCGGTTTCTTTGTTGGTTGTCGCTTTAAACAGTCGTAAATTATGCCGACACACTAATTGATTCTCTCTTGCATAAAAATAATCAAAAAGCACATCTTTACCTCTTTTATCAATGAGTTGTAAGTTGTTAAGGCCGTTTCCATCGATCCAACCTAACATTTCATCTTGGTGAGCACTACCAAAATTAAAACACTCTATATTGTCTTTTAATGTAACGCCACTATAACCTTCATCATGTTGAGCATACGACAGTTTTGTTTGTGTTTTTAACTGCAACCTAAGTGGCCGGTAAATAACTTCGACGGATTTTTCTTGATGTATATAGCCAATGTTTTCGCACTGTGCTACTTGGCTAATGCCTGAAAAGGCAATTTCATGAGCTTGTTCGTCTTGGCAACCACCACATTCAATGGTGATAAAAGGGCAATCAAAATTTTGCTCCATTATTGACCCCATATTCAAATCAGACAAAATGAGGGTTTGGCAAAATAGTGACGCCAGTGATAATGTTTCAGTGGTCACAACTGAGCTAACTGCGAATGTAGGACCTGGGCTTGAAGAATTGTGAAGGTCGATCACCATTTCAGGGCTAACTTCTCTAATTGCCCGTTCAATCAAGGATGCTCGCTGACAATAACCCCTTTGTCCATCTTGACATTCAAATGAGCAATGTTTACCAAAACAGCGATTAATATCCATACCGCCAGTGATAAAACGTTGGCTAAATAATGGTTTGCTTGTCGCAGCTTCTACCGAACAGATGATGAATCTTAAATTCGTGGTTGGTTTTTCTTGTGCTAACACTTCAGTTAAATAGCGATGCATGGCAATTAAACCTGAAGGCTCGTTACCATGGAGTAATGTCGTAAATACTCGGCACTTAGTCTGATCACTCCCAAATACATCAATAACGGTAGGGCCTGTCATAGATAGAAGAAATTGCTCATAATCCGCATGTAACTCTTGCCATGTTGGATTTTTTAAATAGTTGATTTCACTAAAATCTATATCCATGGTGCTGCCTAAGTAATGTTTATTGTTTCAAATCTATATTAGAACTAAGGATGCCATACTTGCAGCAACCAGCATGTTGATTAAGGTCAATAAATTGTAGTAAATAGGTGATTTATATTTATTTGGCGGTAAACTATCTTTATATCTGCCCAAAATCTATATAGAGATACTACTATGAGTGAAGAAACTATTTTTTCCAAAATTATTCGTCAAGAAATTCCTACGCCATTATTATACCAAGATGAATTAGTGACGGCTTTTCGAGATATTAGCCCGCGTGTTGATAGCCATATCTTAATTGTACCTAATAAACATATTGCTACGGTTAATGATGTAACGAGTGATGATGAATTAACCTTGGGACGCATGATAACAGTCGCCAAAAAATTGGCCAAAGAAGAGGGTATTGATGAAAATGGTTATCGTTTAATTATCAACTGTAATAGCGATGGCGGACAAGAGGTCTATCATATTCATATGCATTTATTAGGTGGTCAGCCTTTAGGTCCAATGCTGTCTGTATAGCAAAGGATTCGCTCCAATATTGAATGAAGTATGCGATAAGTGGTTATATTAGTAAGGTCAAAAGCAATGAAATCATTTATTTTTTAGCGCATACTTTGTTATAACATCCTTTAAATGGTTATTTGTGTGAATTGGAAAGAATTACTAGAAAATAGAAATCGTTTGTTTTGGCTAGCCCACACCGCGGGTTGGTTTGGTTTTGCTTTTGTCCATTATCTTGGCTCATTGCAACATGACTTACGTGATATCTTTGTGGTTATTATTTTTCTTAACGCTTACGCAGGTTGGTTGTTTACAGTACCCTTACGTTATATATATCGAAAAGCGTGGAATTTCCCCCCCATTAAAATTGCTTTAGTGGTGATATTTTCATCCTATTTCACTGGCGTTTTGTGGCAGATAGTTAAAAATATTAACCACTGGGAAATATATAAACACGGTTATGAGCCAAAATTTTGGTTTATGTATACCCAATCTAGCTTAAGTTCCTTTTATATCATTTTAAGTTGGAGTGGCTTATATTTTGGTAGTAAATATTATCAAATGTTACAGATAGAAAAACAAAATGTCTTAAAAGCTAATGCTGTTGCGCATCAAGCACAATTAAAAATGTTGCGTTATCAACTAAACCCTCATTTTTTGTTTAATACTCTTAATGCTATATCAACACTAATTTTAATAGAAGAAAATAAAACCGCTAATACCATGGTAACTAAGCTCAGTGAGTTTTTACGCTATTCTCTTGATAAAGATCCGATGAAAAAAGTTACCTTGGAGTCTGAAATACAAGCGCTACAATTGTACCTTGCTATAGAAAAAGTACGTTTTGAAGATAGGTTGCACCTTGATTTTCAAATTAATGATAACTGTCAACAAGCATTAGTTCCAAGTATGATTTTGCAGCCATTAGCTGAAAACTCAATCAAACATGCTATTGCGGTGCAAGAGCAGGGCGGTAGTATTACTATTTCGGTTACTCGTTTTGCCGATGACTTACTCATTGAAGTGGCTGATAATGGACCTGGAGCCGATATTATTGATGGAAATTTACATCGTGAAAGTGGTGTTGGTTTAGCCAATACTCGTGAACGATTACAAGCCTTATACAATGAAAAATTTTCGTTAGTTGTTTCCCATAACCAACCTTCAGGTGTTAAAGTAAATCTTCGTATGCCATTTCAACAAGGCTAAATTATCAATTATTGCTTTTAGTCCTGTCGCAGCGCTACGATTTTTTATAAGAGCCCATTAATTAGGAAATTTTTATGTCGCTATCAACCATCATTGTTGATGATGAACCGCTAGCTCGCAAAGGTCTGGCAATACGTTTGCAAGCCCATAGTGATATTGATGTTATCGAACAGTGCAGTAATGGTAGAGAAGCTTTGGAAGCAGTGAGAGCTTATCAGGTTGATCTTATGTTTCTGGATATTCAAATGCCAGGACTTAATGGTTTTCAAGTACTAGAGAGTATTATCGAGCAAGGCTTAGTTATGCCGGTTGTTGTATTTGTGACCGCATTTGACCAATACGCATTAAAAGCTTTTGAAGTACATGCACTTGATTATTTATTAAAGCCAGCTGACGAAGAAAGATTAGCAAAGACTATAGATAAAATTAAACATTACTTTAAGAGCAGTACTGATGCTGCACACAAATCAAAGTTAGTACGATTAGTGAGTGATGTCACCGGTAACGACTACCAGAAAATATTAACTGAATTAGAAAATAATCAAGAGCTTAGTGCCTCTAGCTATTCTGATGTCTTAGCCATTAAGGATGCAGGCGAAGTAAACCGTGTCCCAGTAAAAGATATCCTGTGGATTGATGCCGCAGGTGATTATATGTGTGTTCATACCTTAGCGGATAAAGAAAGTAACAGCCAAGAGAATACTTATATCCTAAGAAAAACGATGAAAGAGCTTGAAGCTTGCTTAGATCCAAAGAAATTTATTCGCAATCATAGATCAACAATAGTAAACAAAAATGTCATTGAGAAATTTTGTAGTCAAGTCAATGGTGAGTACTTTCTAGTCTTGAAAAATGGTAAAGAATTAAAAGTAAGTCGCAGTTATAAAGATAAAGTAAAACAGGCGGTTAATAGCTAATAGAACGGTTTTTTAATTCTGAAGGCATAGCATGAAAAAAGGCCGTATATCAAAGATATACGGCCTTTTTAAATATAAAACTTTGCTATTTTATTTGAGGTGTTTTTTAGTTACAGTTAACACTTTCAAAGTATTTGAAGCGCCGACCGTCTCCATGATATCACCATGGGTTAAAATAAGCTTATCACCAACAGCTAAGTCAATTTTTCCACTAACCGCTTGTAATATTTGGTCAGATAGATTGTCATTATTTACACCCGTTGAATCAAACTCAACCGGGTAAACACCACGATAAATGGCCGTTTTGTTCAACGTTTTTGGATGACGTGATAATGAGAAAATAGGTAAACCTGAAGTAATGCGAGACATTAACTTACTTGTTTGACCTGATTCAGTTAATGCAACAATTGCTTTTACACCTTCCAAATGGTTCGCTGCATACATAGCAGAAAGCGCAACAGTTTCAGAAACTTCACTAAATGTTAATTCGATTCTGTGACTAGAAATATTTACAGAGCGATGTTGTTCTGCTCCTTCACAAACATTTGCCATAGCTTTAACTGTTTCAACAGGATACTTACCCGCTGCAGTTTCTGCTGATAACATCACCGCATCAGTACCATCTAATACAGCGTTTGATACATCCATAACTTCAGCACGTGTAGGCATTGGCTGTTCTATCATGGTTTCCATCATTTGTGTTGCTGTGATCACTACGCGGTTAAGCTGACGAGAACGAGCAATAATATGCTTTTGTTTACCAACTAATGCCGCATCACCAATTTCAACACCTAAGTCACCACGAGCTACCATCACAACATCAGAGGCTAAAATAATACCATCAAGAATATCGTCATCGTTTACTGCTTCGGCACGTTCAATTTTAGATACTAAACGAGCGTCACAACCGGCTTCTTGAGCAAGTAAACGCGCTTCACGCATATCTGCAGCATTACGAGGGAAAGAGACAGCAAGAAAATCGACATCTATTTTTGCTGCCAGTTTAATATCTTCTTTATCTTTTAATGTTAAAGCTGGAGCTGTTAAGCCACCGCCTTGACGGTTAATGCCTTTATTGTTTGATAAAGGACCGCCAACGGTTACTTCAGTAAAAACAGACGTATCAGACGTTGATAATACTTTTAATTGAACACGGCCATCATCAAGTAATAAAATGTCACCAGTACTCACATCTTGCACTAGTTTTTTATAATCAATACCGACTTTTTCTTGGCAACCTTCACCTTTTTCTAGCGTGGCATTCAATTCAAATTTATCACCAATAGCTAATTTGATCGGACCATCTTTAAAAGTAGAAACACGAATTTTAGGACCTTGTAAGTCACCTAAGATGCCTACGTATACACCTAGCTCTTTTGCTATCGCTCTAACATTGTTTGCTCTATCAATATGATCTTGTGGAATACCGTGAGAAAAGTTAAGTCTAACTACGTTAACACCAGCAGCTAATACATTTTTCAATACTTCTCTATCGTCAGTTGCAGGACCTAAGGTAGCAACAATCTTCGTTCTTCTAGGCATTTTAATCCTCTACGTTTTTAAATTACGTTAATAAATATCTTGATGTGATGTTTAATTTGATGGGTTAAACAATTACGATTTAATTTTTAGTCTTTTCTTTCAAAGCGTGAGCTTCTTAAACTATCTTTTACTTTTTTCAGGTTATCTCTAAATTTACTGCCTCGTCGTAAGGTAAAACCTGTAGCTAATACGTCTATTAAGGCTAATTGCGCTATACGAGATGACATGGGCATATATAAGTCAGTATCTTCACTGACATCAACTGAAAGCACTATGCTACATTCTTTGGCAAGTGGTGTTCCTGTAGTAGTTATACCTATAACAGTGGCATCGTTTTCTTTCGCTAAACTAGCTACCTCTACTAGTGATTTAGTTCGACCAGTATGTGAAATAACAACAACAACATCACCTTGACGACTATTTATAGCACTCATACGTTGCATTAATATGTCATCAAAATAAACAACAGGCACATTGAACCGGAAAAATTTATTCTGGGCATCATGAGCGACAATAGCTGAAGCACCTAAACCAAAAAATGAAATTTTATTAGCCTGAGTTAATACATCAACAGAGCGATTGATATCATTTGAATTTAAACTTTTACGTGCAAGTTCAAGACTGGCCATGGTCGATTCAAATATCTTCGCAGTATATTCATCGGCGGTATCATTTTCATCGACATGGCGGTTAACGTAAGGGGTACCATTAGCTAAGCTTTGGGCTAAATGTAATTTAAAATCAGGATACCCTTTAGTGTCTAAGCGACGACAAAAACGGTTAACTGTTGGTTCACTGATCTTTGCTTGTTTTGCCAGTGCAGCAATACTAGAGTGAATAACGGTACTTGGTGACGAAAGTATAACTTCTGCTACTTTACGTTCTGATTTACTAAGTGTGTCTAGTTCGTTAGTGATCTTTTCTAATATATTCATTATGGCTTGACCCTAGATCTTCTTTATTTGACGTTTTAAACGATAATGCAATGATAGCCGAG
>Ga0209292_1007042_pt1 | contig 10833 bp, 8 predicted proteins | sample GOMGulsemesocosm_2_FD_184634 | JGI IMG/M metagenome (GOLD analysis project Ga0209292, IMG submission 184634) | Methane-oxidizing microbial communities from mesocosms in the Gulf of Mexico - GOM9C Gulf of Mexico (SPAdes) (version 2) | ecosystem: Environmental > Aquatic > Marine > Cold seeps...
AACCATTACGGATATCGATGCCTGTTGGGCATACATCGACACATAAATTACAATCGACACAGTCACCAAGCCCCATGGCTTTGTGGTCATCTTTACGACGACGAGGCCCACGGTTTTCACCGCGCTTGGCATCATAGCCGACTAATAAGGTGTCTTTATCAAACATGGCCGATTGAAAACGAGCGTAAGGACACATGTGCAAACACATTTTCTCTTTTAACCAACCCGCATTGCCGTAAGTACAAAAAGCAAAGAACAGCACCCAGAACCAAGGCTGAATTCCTAACTCACCACTTGCAATACCTAGATATAATTCACTTGGCATCATGAAATAAGAAACGAATGTTGTTGCCGTTAAAAATGCGACTATGACCCAGCTAGTATGCTTAAGGCTCTTCTTAATAAATTTAGTGGCATTCATAGGCTGACGGTCAAGCTTGATACGTTGATTACGACTACCCTCAATTTTCTCTTCAAGCCAGAAGAACATAAATAACCAATGGGTTTGGGGACATAAAAAACCACACCACACGCGCCCTAACCAAGTTGTTAGGAAGAACAACGCAAACGCGGCCACCATAAAAATGCCAGCAACTACGGGGAAATCTTGTGGGTATAAGGTTGTACCAAAGACATGCCATTGTTGATTATTTGCATCGAGTAAAACGGCTGGATAACCGCCAATTTCAATCCACGGCAAAATAATGAATAACGTCATTAAGAACATGGCTAGGCCACGGCGAATTTGTTGATAGAACCCCTTTTGTTCTCGCACATAAATCGCGCTAGCTTGGTTGCTGCCAGGGGCAATAATGAGATCTTTTGGATCGATGTTTACGGACATGCTCTGCTACTTTTTTATATAATTTATAATCTCCTTATGGCAAATAGCACGCCATCTTTAAATAAAAATAAACACATGATTTATAAGTAATTATAATTTAAACAGCCCAAAACAAAGCACGACACACCGAGCTACCCACGATATATCGCGCACCAAAAGTTTAAAGCTTAATTTAAATGTCTATCACTGGCTTATCTACAGCAAAGGCGGCCGCATGAAAATGTCCACCACCACCATATTGCTCTGCCACGGCTGACACATCGATGCCATCTTTAGCTGAGCGTAATGAGTAAACACGCTTATCGAAACGATCGAAATATAAGGCCGCAAATGGGAAGCCTTGTGCAAGCAGCTCACCCATTTCACTCACCAAATGTGTCGCATTAACACAGGGCACATGATGCCCACCAATAGTACCCATTGGGATTTTTTCACCCTTGGGTGTACGCGCTAGTTGCAAATTTTGATAATCAACAATGGCACTTCCCTTTAAAATTAGTTCTTTAACTTTGTCATCGTCTAAATATGATGACCACAACTCTAATTTCTTTTCTAGGGTTAATAGCGCCGCAGAAACTTGTTTACTATTTTCCATCTCCCAAAGCCACAAATCACGATCTTGAATGTAGTTTAGTAACAGTGGAACTGGTGTGTCAGGGTTTAGTGTTTCCCAGGTTAGTACAGCGCCAGAACGGGACATATCAAAGACACAATAATCAAGTCCATCAAGGTCTTGCATCGCGCTTTTATGATGATCGATGACGGTTAATGCGTCTGCTTTTTCCTTTAACGCCATTAATGTTTCTCTGTCATACGAAAAATCAACAATAAACACTGTTTTTCCAGACACATCAGGCACTTGATCACCATATTGTGCGGGCATGTAGTCACATTCCACACCGAGACGATCGCAATATACCTTCACGGCCAGCGCTGCACCAAAACCATCGGTACAGTTTTTGTGGTAAATACATAAATAACTCATTTCTACATTCCTATTATTGTGGCCTTTGTATCGCCAATTTCTTCATCTTCGACCGTAACGTACTTTCAGGCAAGCCTAATATCGCCGCCGCGCCATTTTTTCCACCAATGCGCCACTGACAATGCGCCAAAACACCTTCGATATGCCGCTGTTGTGCATCAACTAACGAACAGATTGCTTGAGTTTTTTTGGCTTTTGTATCGAATAGCGCATGTTGTATATCCATAAAATCATTCGTTGTTAAAATAGCTTCATGCTCTAACACATTTTGTAATTCTCTTATGTTGCCGGGCCAATGATACTGTTTTAGTTTCACCAAGCTTTTACGCTTAATGCCTTTAATGTTTTTGGCTAACTTTGCGTTTAGCTTGGTGATAATTACCTGACATAAAGGCTCTATATCTTCAATGCGTTCTCGTAAAGGAGGAATATGGATAGGGAATACATTGAGTCGATAAAATAAATCCATGCGGAAAGTGCCATCATCGACCATGCTCTGTAAATCACGATTAGTCGCCGCAATGACCCTGATATCAACCTTAATGGTTTTATTGCCACCAACGCGTTCAAACTCTTGTTCTTGCAAGACTTGCAACAACTTACCCTGTGCGCTTAATGACAGCTCTCCTATTTCATCGAGAAATAATGTGCCTTTGTCAGCGATTTCAAAGCGCCCTTTACGACGTTCTATCGCGCCAGTAAAGGCGCCACGCTCATGACCAAACAACTCAGATTCCAACAAATTATCAGAAAATGCGGCACAGTTAACTTTAATTAAGGGCAGATCATTACGTGGACTCAGCTGATGGATGTTACGCGCTACCAATTCTTTGCCTGTTCCATTTTCACCTAAAATAAGTACCGTACTTTGGGTTTGAGCAACAAGCTCTAATTGCATCAACATCTTTTCAAAACCGACGCTTGAACCAACCAGTCCTTGCCCCGACCATTGCTGCTGTAATTCATTAATTAGATAGGTATTTTCGGTTTGCAGTTGTTTAGATAAATTATTCACTTCTGACAGTGCTTCACGTAGCGCCTTATCAACCGCAGTTTGACGACTAACATCACGAAAAACAGCTACAGCACCAATTATCTCACCGTCTTTATAAACTGCTGTCGTGGTATATTCCACGGGGAAATGTGAGCCATCTTTGCGCCAAAAGACTTCACCACTAACTTCACGACTAACGCCATCTTTTAAGGTGCCATAAATTTTACATTCGTGTGCAGGGTATTGTGTGCCATCGGCATGGCTGTGATGGTGATATTGATGAATATTATGACCTAACATTTCACTATTCTTCCAGCCAGTCATTTGCTGGGCAGCCGGATTAATAAAAACAGCATTTCCTTCTAAATCAAATCCATAAATACCTTCACCCACGGCATTTAATAACAAATCAGGATCTGCTAAATATTGCTTAATATCATTATACATTGTCACCACACTAAACCACGAAATATCGAGGGGTGCTATTGTGACAAAAATACAGGGTGTTTAACAGTGTTATCAACTACTTCACGTAGTTAAATTAGAGAGGTTTAATAGTAAGTAATAACGAAGTTCTAGTATCTTTATCCAATTTTTCAATAGCATATCGTATCGTAGAGCGATTCATCGTTGAACCATTGCGCTTAATAAAGTCAACAACCTCTTGAGGGTGCTGCAGTGATGCTGATTTCAATAACCAACCTACACTTTTTTGCACAAACTCATCGTCATCATTGAGCAACAAGCGACAATGTTTAAAGATTAATGATTTATTTAAATAATAGGTCGATTTTCCTATTTTTCTTTTAACGAACTTAACCCAAACCACGCAACTAGCACGCCGACACCAAGAAACTTCAGATTGTGCCCAATGCTGCATATTTTCAATTAAATGAGGGCGAGACATAAGAAATAGGTAAATAGTTTTAATGCATAAATCATCTACCAACGACCAGTTATTGGCATAATTTTCTAACCAATACTCAAAACGTAGCAAAAGATCATCATCATAGTTATTTTTAACGAATTTATTGATGAGCCCAAATGCCACTAGTTTTTCTTCATTAAACTGTGCTTTGCTTAATAATGTATCTGCAATGTCGAGCATTGCAGGCGCGTTTATCTCACTATGTTCAGACTGGAAATTGCTGATAATCAATTTAATGTCAGGTGCCGTTGCGCCTAAACAATCAATGCCCGCAGGAAAATACCGCCTGCTCGAGGCCGCTTTTTCCGCGGTACTAATATTGACTAGATCTTTTTTAATACGCTGACAATGCTGGTCATATTTATTCATCATGTTATTAATATTTGTGCATCAGCAAATGGCATGTGTATTAATCGACAAAGCTAACTTTTCAATGCCATGAGATGGAGTCCACCGTTTAAATTCAACAAAACCATGCTTTTGATACAGTTTAATAGCTGGTGAATTAACAACGGCGGTTTCAACCACTGCTTGTGAAAAATCGACGAGTCCCAGCACATGTTTAATTAACTTGTCTGCTATGCCTCGCCTAAAATAATCTGGATCAACGACCAAACTATTAATACTCAGGTGCTTCTCATCAATCACAATTTCTATAACACCAGCAAGACTGCTATTTTCACTAAAGCCATAAAACGACGTTGTTGATTGCGCAATATTTTCAGCGCTGCGCGATAGCGGCGGAAAATAATCAACCCCAATCAATTGAGCTTCAATTTTATAAGATCGCTGAAAAACAGTGAAAATCTGACGGGCAATGTCATCAATAGAATTATCAAGTTTTGTAATCATGTAGGACTCTTCTTAAGGTTTATCAGCATATTAGTCTCAGTTAGAGCGCTAATATATCAAAGTACAGCGATTAATATACATGCTCATTTTTCAACAATAAACCGATCAATAGTTGCGCAAGCTTTAAAAGTGTATTACTGTACTAGTACACATAGTACACCTAAGATTTAAAATAATGACAAAAGTAACCGCTATTGCGATTCAGATAGCACCCGGGGACGCCCGACCTATCTTTCGCCAAATAGTTGATGAAATTCGTAAGGAAATTACCACAGGCAATATTGTTGCTGGTGCGAAATTGCCAAGCGTGCGTGGTTTGGCCATGCAATTAACCATTAATGCCAACACAGTGGCTAAAGCTTATACCGAACTCACCAATTTAGGTGTGTTGGAGTCTCGAAAGGGGCTTGGTGTGTTCGCTTGTGAAGTTACTCAGCAATTAACTGATGCCGAGCGAACTCAGAAATTAAGTGAAGCGACTCAACTTTTTATTAATGAAGTCATACATTTAGATTATACACCTAAGCAGATTAGTGCATATGTGCTTACACAATTAGAAAAATTAACCCATCGAGATTAAGACATGAGTAATTACATCATTGAAACAAGCAGTTTGACGAAACGTTTTGGTAAAAAACTGGCGTTAAATGCATTCGATTTAAAAATTCCTTACGGCGGTATACACGCCCTCATAGGTGCCAACGGCGCGGGAAAATCCACATTATTTAGAATTCTATTAGGCCTTGAAGCGCCTACACTAGGCTCATCCACCATATTAGGCATGAACAGCAAAGATTTAACGCCGAAAATGCGCGGTGAGATTGGTTATGTGAATGAAGAGCATACATTGCCAACATGGATGACAGCCGATGAAGTCACGGCCATGCAGCGAAACTTATACAGTGGATGGCGCCAAGATATTTATGACAACGTCATTGGCAATTTTGATGTGCAAGGCGATCAGAAAATATCTGGGCTTTCACGTGGTGAGCGCGCAGGATTAAACCTTTCGATGGCGTTAGCTCAGTCTCCTCAGTTACTTATTTTAGATGAGCCGACTTTGGGATTAGATGTTGTCGCTAAACAAGCCTTTTTAGAAGCGCTGATGTACACAGAGACTGACAACAATACGACCATCATTTATTGCTCCCATCAAATGGAAGAAATTGAGCGTGTAGCCGAAAATTTAGTCATCATGGAAAAAGGTGAAGTGAAGTATGTCGCCAGCCCTGATGAGTTTTGTGAACGCATTCATTATTGGATTTGTGACTTTGATGACCAAGTGCCAGTTAATGACAACATTCCAGGACTGCTCACTAAAAAATGCATTGAGGGACAATATCACCTTATTGTTAGCGACCAAGATGCTGTTGAATTTGAAGCATTCCTAACAAAGTCTGGTGCTCAAAGCATTGTTCGCGCACCTATCAACTTGGAAAAAGCAGTCAACTCTGTGCTCGCCAAGAATCATAAGGCCCCACTGCCAACTGCAGTTTAGGAACGATTATGTTTGATCTATTTAAGAGCGAGTTTAAACGCTTTCGCTTAGTGGCGCTTATCGCCTATTTTTTACAACTTTTATGCTGGGTTTTCATCGGTAAAATGATGATTCTGTTAAAGCCTGAATACGTGCTACATGCAGCTTTAATGTTAATAGCGCTAGGTTCTGGCGTGGGCATTGGTGCTATTCAGATGCTGCTGCATAAACGAAAGAATCATTGGACCTATTTAATACATCGACCTATGACACTAAGCCATATTCATGGTGCTATTAGTGCGGCGGCCATTTGTATTATATTTTTAGGCTTCATATTACCTTTTACCAGCGTCATTATTTACCTTGATCTAATGACAAACAATGTGGTCGACTTTCGTCACTACTTAATGCCTCTAGATATGATGCTTATTGCGGCTACGGCGTATTTCATTACCTCTTACGTTGTGCTCTCGCCGTCTAAATTAGTCCTCATATCGCTGTTTATGTTGTCCTACATAATGACGCGTCAAAACGTGGAAGCTAGCTACATGTTAACCGTAGCAGCCATTTTTTGTGGCCTAAGCTTTTACATGGCCAAAAGCGCATTCAAAGTCGATTTATCTGTATTTTCATCAAAAAAAGCCATGATAATTTTATCAAGCGTTGCTTTGCAGCCATTAATTTTTATATTAATGACAATGGCACAAGGTGTTTATTATCATTTACCCCTGAGCATTATGTCCGCTCATCCGGGCAAAGATATCACTACGGCTAGTTTTTTCTCTTTTAAGCGTAGTAATTCAGAGCAGCAATTCGAGCAGTTATTAACATTAAGCCAAGACTCTATTGCGCCTTCTCTTAAGCGACAAATTAGTTTAGCGACGTTTAAAGACTTCTCGATGCGCAAGCGTAACATTGTGACTAAGGGTCAGTTATTTACCAGTGACAGATCATTTGAAATGTGGGACAAAGAACAAAACTTGTGGGTATTTTCACATGACAAGATGTTATTTGAAGGACGCCATTTGAGAACAGATCATCCGGTAGGATACATGACGATTTCGGGCTTTGTTGAAAATTTAGCTGATATCACACCACAGCATCGCTTTAAGCAAATTCCAAACATCATTGATGCCCAGTATATTTATACAAAACAGCGTTTATTTAAAGTCGATTTTGAAGAAAAAACTGTATCGTTAATCTACCAACTACCAACGACGCAACAGTTTTCAGGCCTACCGCTGACACATTATGATATAACGATGCTACGCACTGATGAAAATTTAATTATCTTAGACAAGACCGAGTTTAATACAGCTCAGTCTATTGTTGAACCCTTAGCGTTAGTCCCTTTACCTACAGATTTAGAAAACCATATTCATGTGCAAATAAGTCAAATGAGCGATGGTTATTTAATGATGTTTAACAGTGACCATTTCTTTGGCTTTGAACAAGCAGGTAGCCAATTGATGTATCTTCCACATGAAGAAAACGTCAGATCTCTTGCCCAGAAGCGATTTACAACGCGTCATTATCCACGATTGATAACAGAGCAAGCTTTCACGCTCTCGCCTATTGTTGTTAATTTATTAGATTTCAGTTTGGGGCGTTTGCTCTCTACCCAAAAAACTGTGCCTCAATCAAATGGCTATTTTTGGCAACGTGATTACCCTGCACAAATCTGGTGGTTTTGCATCGGTGCAGCATTGTTCTCAGCGCTATTAACATTGATGATTGCTAAGCGGTTACCCATGTCAACCAGCAACAGATGGTTGTGGACTTTACTTAGTCTAGTGGGTGCCTTACCTGCCCTAGTCGCATTTTTACTTTTAAACGATTGGCGCGATGCTGTGCGCGGCGATCGTCACGAGGAGCTATCTCATGCTTGATTTGTTTAAAAATGAGCTACATCGCTTTGGCAAAATTGCCTTAATTCTTTTTACTGTTCTAACAGGAGCATGGATTTATTATTCAATCTCGGCTCCATTATTACAAAACAGCAATATGAAGATTTTCACCTTAAATATGTTAATGGTTTTTCCTAGCCTTATTTTTGGTTTAATTCAAATGTGGTTGCACCGTAGAAAGGCCAACTGGACTTATTTATTACATCGCCCTATTGCGCCTAAAAACATTCATTTAGCACTAACAAGTGCGGCTAGTGTCATGTTATTAGTCGCATTAGTGTTGCCAATAATAACGGTATTGATAGGTTATGACCTGACGTCAAATATGGTGATTGAAGGACGTCATTATTTATGGCCAGTTCATCTATGTTTAATTGCCTTAACCAGTTATTTCGTGGGCACCTACATTATTTTATCTCCTCACAAAGCTGCTTTTTTAAGTTTTGGTTGGATAATTTTACTGATTAGTTCTCGGGACATTGTTAGTAATGGTGTGTTATTTAGTTTAGATATTTTAGCGCTGTTGATAGTTTTTACACTGTCACGCTTATCATTCAAAGTGAACTTATCGAGTCAACTAAGTAATAAAAAGTCTATTTTATTTAGTGCCTTAGTACTGCAACCTGGCTTTGCTTTTATAGTCATGTTTTCTCAGACAGTTTATTATCATTTCCCAATGCTGATGATCGATAAGCACCCTGATCAATATGAAAACGAACAGCTCGATGGTTATTTTAGTCAAATATGGCGAATAGATGAACAGTCATTGATTGAGAACTTTGTTGATGACGATTACGCCCAAAAAGAGCAATTAAAACAGCGTGTACAAAATGCTGAGGTACATTGGATTGCATCTCGATTTACCCCCGCTAGCTTTATAGGGCAGTCGAACCATTATGATAAGCAATATGCTTTGATTGACAAACCGAATCAAACCCAATGGGTCTTTTCTCATAACAAAATGGTATTGGTAGGTCACCATTTAGTGACAGACAAAGCCACAGGATTTATTGGCGCTAAAGGCTTTTTAGAACCTACAGCAACCATTACCGAACAAGACAAATTTGTAAGCGTTCCTAGTGTGTTAGCTAACCAATTCATTCAAACTGAGAATACTATTTACGTGGTCGATTTCGCTCAAAAAGAGTTAGAAATAAAGCACCAATTAGCCGGTAATGAAAAGTATTTAAGCTTAGTTACACCACAAAATGACCGTGCGTTTTATATTGTGGCATCTAATGCTTCCCTCTATCTATTCAATGTTGGGAACTTTGAAGAAGCGAATATTTATAGCGAACCAAGTTATGTGATAAATCATCCTTATCCTTATGACTCAAGCATTACGATTCGTTACACAGATTTAATCGATGGGTATTTATTTGATTACCGCAGCCGAGCGTTATTTGGTTATAAAAAACCAGGCTATGGCTTACTGTATGTTAAGCATGATGGTAGCAGTGAGCTTATTGGTAATAATACTTTTGAGCATTACCGTCCTTTGCCTCATTGGATTTCAGATCAAGACTATTGGTTGTCGCCTTTGGTTGTTGGGTTAGGTTATTCATATTTACAATCGCTAACTCAACCTTCGAGCCCACAAGATTATTTACCTATGAATAAGGTGTTTAGCGCTGTTTATCCTACCTATGTGTATTATCTATGTGTGATAGCGGCATTGTTTAGTGCTTTGGTTACATTGCTGTTAGCACGAAAAATTAAACTGAGCCCTAGTCATACTGTTATGTGGACATTGCTTAATTTAATTTGCGCACTACCTGGACTGTTAGCATTCTTTTTTATGCACAACTGGCGAGACGCCTTCTATGTTGTCAATAACACTAACGACCATTAGATAATACCCCTTACTATTTCAGTGTTATCTACTATCAAGTAGATAACACTGACAACGAGTGATCATATTATGAAACCATTATCAAAACTATTAAGTATTTTGAGCTGTGTTGCTGCCTGTTATAGTTGGCCAGCAAACGCAATATTTATTGTAGATACCGCTTATGAAGAACAAGAAGCCTTAGAAAATTTATCATTAGAAACGCTTAATATAAATACAAAACAAAGTGAAAAAAAGTCTGTACCAAAGCTTTATGATTATAAAACCCTTTTTGCCACCAGCAACATTAATAACGTCAAATTATCACCTAACGGCCAGTGGTTAAGTTACTTTGAAAAGAGCGGGGAAGATCATAAACGTATCGTATCATTATGGCTTTATGACATAAAAAATAAAGAAGCTCGCAAGCTATTTAGTGCAAGAAGGCTTTCAAATGCAATATGGACTCAAAACAGTCAATCCTTATTTATAGAATCGGGTGAAAACATTGCAGTTATGTCTTTAGCTAAAGACAGTGCGCCTAATATTTTGCTGAAGAAAAACAAGCGCCAACACGATCGAATTTTGATGACTGACAGCATATATACCGACAGTATTATCACCAAAATTTGGGACAAAAAATCGAAGAGTTTTCAAGTTATTCGCATTAATGGCCAAGGCATCAAGACTGTTATTTATCAAACATCAAAACAGTTTGCTCGATTTGGATTAGATCAGAAATCAAACCCTTCTATTCTCTCTCGCTTTAACGATGCTACGGATAATAAAGGTGAAAGGTATATTTTTGATATCGCTAGTAAACAAGAAAAAAAGATCTGGACGTGCCAATGGGATGACCCATGTAAAGCCATATATTTTGACCGCATACGTAATCAGTTATTACTAACGACAAACTATCAATCTAACCTCTCACGTTTAGCCCTAATTGATTTAAAGACAAATACGATTAAAACGGTTCACCAAGACCCTTTGAATCGAGCAGACTATGCCGACG
>Ga0209292_1007043_pt1 | contig 10832 bp, 10 predicted proteins | sample GOMGulsemesocosm_2_FD_184634 | JGI IMG/M metagenome (GOLD analysis project Ga0209292, IMG submission 184634) | Methane-oxidizing microbial communities from mesocosms in the Gulf of Mexico - GOM9C Gulf of Mexico (SPAdes) (version 2) | ecosystem: Environmental > Aquatic > Marine > Cold seeps...
CTCGTTTGGCACCGCTTCGATCACCGGCATGATCGACATCATGGCCGGACTTGGAGTGATGAGCGTGGTGCTCTATGGCGGTGGCGAGATCATTTCCGGCGAGAAAACGGTCGGTCAGTTCATGACCTTTTTCACCGCCATTGGCCTGGCCTTTGACCCCATGCGCCGACTGGCCGCCATCAGTGGCACTTGGCAGGCAGCGGCGGCAGCACTGGAGCGGATCAAGGAATTGATGGACGCACCGATCCTGCTGCATTCACCAGCCAAGCCGCTTGCCCTGCCCAGCGGGCTACCACAGATCCAGCTAGATGCAGTGACCCTGCGCTATGGCGAGGCGGCTGTTCTGAACAATTTGTCGCTGGTGGCCGAGGCGGGCAAGACCACAGCGCTGGTTGGTGCCTCGGGGGCCGGTAAATCGACCATTTTCAACCTGCTGACCCGGCTTATCGACCCACAAGAGGGCGCGGTGACGGTTGGTGGGGTTGCGGTCAAGGATCTGGCCCTGGACAAGCTGCGCAACCTGTTTTCGGTGGTGACGCAAGAGGCACTGCTGTTCGACGAAACATTGCGCGAGAACATCCTGTTGGGCCGAACCGACGTCAGTGATGCCCGCTTGCAAGAGGTTCTGGAGGCCGCACATGTGGCGGATTTCTTGCCTAAGCTGACAGATGGGCTCGACACACTGGTGGGGCCGCGCGGCTCGGCGCTTTCAGGTGGTCAGCGTCAGCGGGTGGTAATCGCCCGTGCACTGCTGCGCGACAGCCCTATTCTGCTGCTGGACGAAGCCACCTCGGCGCTGGATGCCCAGTCCGAGAAAGTGGTGCAACAAGCACTGGACAGGCTGTCCGGCGGGCGCACCACTTTGGTGATTGCGCACAGATTGTCGACCATCCGCAATGCCGACAAGATCATCGTGATGGAGCGAGGCCAGGTGGCAGATCAGGGCAGCCATGACGAGTTGTTGGCGCGGGGCGGTATCTATGCCGATCTGTACCGGTTGCAATTCCAGGATGGCAAAACTCTTGTTGATCCAGTTGGCGTCGCCGCCCAAGTTCCAGCCGTAACACAGGATGCGACCATCCAACCCGGCTGGTGGCGCCGCCTTAGCCGCAAGGTATTCGGCTGAAAGCAGTGTAGGGTGCGTGCTTGCACGCACCGCTGCGCCCTACTTGCGGTACGCATGGGCCAAAGCCTCAGGCTTTGCGCCTGCGAAATAACGAGCTAACAACCACAGGTTCCGCGTACCCTGCCGTATCCAGCCTTGCTGCTGATAACGTGCAGCACTGGTCAGGGCGCGGATGGGCAATTCCGTCAGGCCATGCATGCGACGCACCAAGGCCACATCTTCCATCAACGGCTGGTCCGGATATCCCCCTACCGCGTCATAATCACTGCGGCGGATCAGCAGCGCCTGGTCTCCGTAAGGCATACCAAACAGGCGCGCGCGCAGATTGGCCCAACTTGCCACCACACAGGGCATCACGCCCCGCGCCCGGAACTCCAGCCGAAAATAGGCTGGTCTACCCTGCCCCTGTTGCAGATGGTGCGACACCACCGCGCTCCAGCCCGGTTCAAGCTGGGTATCTGCATGCAGCACCAACAACCAATCACCGCAAGCGACGGCACAGCCGCGCTGCAATTGTCCGCCCCGTGATGCAGGCCCTCGAACCAGCCGCGCCCCCGCCGACTCGGCGATCCGCTGGGTTGCATCCTGCGAGCCGCCGTCGGTGATCACCACTTCGCGGATCAGGCCGTCAACAAGCCCTTCCATTAGCGCCTCCAGGCAGCCCGGCAACTCGGCTTCGGCGTTCAGGGTCGGGATCACAATGCTAATCTCGGCAGGCATCTGAGGGTTTTCCTGTTTTCTTCCGTCTGGGTTGCTATATCACTGCCACTGGATATGACCACGCCAATGGAGCCCCACAATGAGCCAACGCCGCATTCTGCGCCTGTCCGGCCCTGACACCCGCAACTTTCTGCAGGGGCTGGTAACCAATGACGTGGACAATATCGATCAGGGGCTGGTCTATGCCGCCCTGCTGACACCGCAAGGAAAATACCTAGCCGACTTCTTCTTGTTGGCTGACGGCGATGACGTGCTGCTGGACGTTGCCGCTGATCTGGCAGAGGGCCTGACGAAACGTTTGTCGATGTATCGCTTACGCGCCAAAGTCGTAATTTCAACAAGTGATCTGAATGTACGTCGTGGCACCGGGGATGCCCCAGCCAAGGCTCTGCGTGATCCACGACACGATGACATGGGCTGGCGTCTTTATGGCAACGAAAATGGTGACGACGGCAGCGATTGGGACGCAATCCGTGTTGCTCACTGCATACCCGAAACCGGCGTTGAGCTCACCACCGACAGCTTCATTCTCGAAACCGGGTTTGAGGCGCTGAATGGCGTCGATTTTCGCAAGGGCTGTTATGTCGGCCAGGAAGTCACCGCGCGGATGAAGCACAAGACAACGCTGCGCAAAGGCTTATGCCAGGTCGAGATCGACGGTCAGGCAACACCGGGAACCGAAGTCACTGCAGGCGGCAAGACGGTCGGCACCCTGTTTACCCAATCCGGGGCCCGCGCACTTGCCTACCTGCGCTATGACCGTGCCACCCAAGACATGTCAGCAGGCGAGGCAATTCTTCGATTGACCAATCAGGGTTGAGCTTTACCGCCGCCCGGTCCACGATCCGGCATCTCTGGTAAGGAACGAGGCTTCCGGTGTTGCAACTCTATATTGCCATTTGGCGCGTCAGCGGTCGCCGTCAACTTGTCCTGATCGCATTGTCCATTGCGATTGCCGCTCTGGCCGCATTGCCACTGAAGTTTCAGCAGGAAATCGTCAACACCCTGACTGATGGCGAAGCAACCGCAGAGACGTTGTTTCTGCTGGGGGCAGGCATGATGGGGGCGATCCTACTCAGTCTGGCGCTGAAGTGGCTGATGGGGCTGCGCTCGGGCGTGCTGGGCGAGGACATCATCCGGCTTCTGCGGCAACGATTGTACAGGGACACAAACCGCAACCAACAGAAACCGGGCGCCATTCAAACCGGCACCCTAACCACCGCCATTTCCGCCGAAGCCGAGGAGCTGGGCAAATTTGCTGGCAGCGCTTATTCCGAGCCGGTGGTGCAGATCGGCACTTTGGTCAGCGTGATCGGCTTCATTGCCTCTACCCAACCGGGGTTGGGCGCAATTGCACTGGCCATGATTGCGCCGCAGGTGCTGCTGGTGCTGTTCACTCAAGGTAGAATCAATACCCTAGTGGCCAGCCGGGTCCACATCCTGCGCCAAGCCACCAGCCAGATTGGTGCAGACGAAACCAATACCGTGGTGCAAGCGGTTCTGGAGGAATTTGATGAGATTTTCGAGACCCGACGGCGCATGTTTATCTGGAAGCTGTCGACCAAGTTTCTGCTAAGCACAATCAACGGTGCAGGTACGGTCGCTGTGTTGATGCTGGGTGGTTGGATGGTATTACAGGGCCGCACCGACGTTGGCACCGTGGTAGCTGCAACTTTAGGGCTGGCACGATTGCAGTCCCCAACCGCGTTCCTGATTGCCTTTTATCGGCAGGTCAGCGCCAATCGAGTCAAATTCGAACTATTACGTGACATTCTACCCCTCCCCAAAAAGCCTCGCTAAAAACACATGCATACATGAAAACACACCTCCTTCCCTAGCGTAAAGCACAGTGCAAATTTGATTGATCTCGTGAATTTTAAGTGAACGCAGTTAGGCAACCTGACACCAGCGTGCCAATTTACGGGTAAATATCAGAGGATGGATTTATGCGATTATTGATTGCACTAGCATTAGCTGCCGCCCCCGCACTGCCTACCTCTGCGGCTACCGCCGCCAACTACTGGCATTACGACGATTGGCATGTTTCGGTAGACCGGGTCGACACCGGGGAAGACCTTCGCACTACCTGCTATGCTCACACAGGTGGAGACGGCGATCCGGTCTGGGCACTGGAGGTATCAAATGGCGATGCCGGACCACCCGACTATTTCCCGGCCCCACGGCTGATTGAAATTGCACCCAGCCATCACCTGACTGCTATGCACGACCTGCAATCCATCGAGTTTGAGTTTGACTCGGGCAGCTCAGTTCATGGCGACGTTATCGCCTATATTAATGACGAAGGCCTTTATCAGGCCGAAAGCTCACCTGCGCACAACTCGGTCCTGACCATGCTCATTTCAATGCGCCACGGCAGCACAGTCGATGCCCGGGCTGATGGTCAGGTCATTGCCACGGCATCGCTAAAGGGTTTCACAGCGGCATATGGCAAAATGATGGATGAATGTGGTTTTACGCTGGCGTTAAATTAAAAAGCGGCCAGTAGAAGTCAAGAAGCCCCGCGCTGATAGCAGCACGGGGCTTTTTAAATACAGTGCCTAACCAATTAGGCGCGCTCGGAATATTCCATGGTGTCGGTGTTAACAACGATCATTTCATCCTGACCAACAAAAGGTGGCACCATCACTTTGACGCCATTGTCCAGAACCGCCGGCTTGAATGACTTCGCCGCGGTCTGGCCTTTTACCACTGGTTCAGTTTCGGCGACTTGGCAGACCACCTTTTGCGGAACCTTGGCATGCAGAGCTTCGGTTTCGTGGAATTCGACTACAATGGTCATTCCGTCCTGCAGGAACGGGCGACGATCCCCCAACAACTCACTCGGCAGTTCGATCTGCTCGTAGGTCTCGGTGTCCATGAACACCAGCATGCCGTCGCTCTCATAGAGAAACTGCTGATCTTTTTGCTCCAGGCGTACTTTTTCAACTTTGTCGGCGCTGCGGAACCGTTCGTTCAACTTAGAGCCATTACGCAGGTTGCGCAGCTCAACTTGGGCAAATGCGCCACCCTTGCCGGGTTTGACGTGGTCGACCTTAACAGCCGCCCAAAGTCCGCCGTTATGCTCGAGCACGGCGCCGGGGCGGATTTCGTTTCCATTGATCTTGGGCATGAGAAAAATCCTGTCCGGTGGTTGATGGTTTGTTAACCGATCCTATATCTGGCAGGTCCCAGACTGGCAAGACAACGATATTTTGTGGTTAGCAAGAAAAAGGTATGCGTAAATTGCATAGCAGTCATGCAACAACAGCCTATCCGAATCGATCTAGATCAGTCATAAGGAGCGCCACGCCAAAATTGCAATAGCAAGAACAACAAAGGAAACGAGATGAGAGATTTCGTTGACGGCACAGCCTTTAACAATGAGCAAGGCAACCGAGCCCGTAAACTGTTCGCAGCTGTAGTCTTGGCTGCACTGGATGATGCCATTGCTGATGACAAGAAATATGGCAATGGACCTGAGCAAATTGCTCGTTGGGCACGCTCGCGCGATGGTCGCGAAGTATTGTCCTGCGCTGGTATCGACCCCAACGAGCGGGTTGTATCGGGGCTGATGGACTTTGTCGGTCGTGGTGTTCGCACCTCGGTGGCTCTGTCTCGCGAAGAAAGCGAACGCCGCAATGCTGCGCAGGCCGAAGCCGCCTAAACACAACTGCAGACTTTACTATAGAAAAGCGCGTCCTGGGGGGCGCGTTTTTCTATTTCAGAACTTCGTTTTTGACAGCTCCCGGACTTCCCTCATTGCGTAAGATAGGTCATGCCAACAACGACACAGGAGGCAGACAATGGCGCGCGCACTGATGATACAAGGCACCGGCAGCAATGTCGGTAAATCGATGATTGTCGCCGGGTTGGCGCGGGCCTTTGTGCGGCGCGGTTTAAGCGTTGCCCCGTTCAAGCCACAGAACATGTCGAACAACGCCGCTGTCACTCCCGAAGGCGGTGAAATAGGCCGCGCGCAAGCGCTGCAGGCACGCGCTGCCAAGCGTGCCCCGCATACAGACATGAACCCTGTCCTGCTCAAGCCAGAGAGCGACACAGGCGCTCAGGTGATCGTACAGGGCAAGCGACGTGGCACTCAGGCCGCTGGGTCCTTTATGCGCGATAAGAGCGGGCTGCTAGAGGCAGCTTTAGAGAGCTTTCGCCGGCTGGCATCAGATGTGGATCTAGTACTGATCGAAGGGGCGGGCTCTCCTGCCGAAACTAATCTGCGCAAAAACGACATTGCCAATATGGGCTTTGCCTGTGCGGCGGATGTTCCGGTGGTATTAATAGGCGACATCCATCGTGGCGGGGTCATTGCACAGATCGTCGGCACCCATACGGTGCTGGAACAGCAAGACCTGGACCGCGTTGTTGGTTTTGCCGTGAACCGGTTTCGCGGCGAACTCTGCCTGTTTGACGATGGTCGCGATGATATCGCCCGCCGTACTGGCTGGCCATCTCTGGGGGTGGTCCCCTGGTTCTTTGACGCCTGGAAACTGCCGGCCGAGGACATGATGGACATCACCTCGCACAAGGGTGGAGACTGCAAGATTGTGGTACCGCAGCTGGAACGGATGGCAAATTTTGACGATCTGGACCCGCTGGCCGCAGAGCCCAACGTCACGGTCGAGATTATTCCAGCAGGCCGCCCCCTGCCCGGCGATGCAGATCTGGTGCTGATACCCGGCAGTAAATCCACCATTGGTGATCTGGCATATCTGCGAGCACAGGGCTGGGACATTGACATCTTGGCCCACTATCGCCGAGGCGGCCATGTTCTGGGCTTGTGCGGCGGCTATCAGATGCTGGGCAAGGAAATCGACGACCCCCAAGGTGTTGACGGCAAGCCGGGTAAAGTTGCCGGATTGGGATTGCTGGACATCTCCACCACCATGGCAGGTGAGAAAAAGGTGGCACTGCGCCAAGCGCATACACTTGCCGGCAACGAATCGGTGACAGGCTATGAGATCCACATGGGCCGCAGCGAAGGGCCGGATTGTGACCGGGCCTGGTTGAATGTCGAGGGCCGCCCCGAAGGCGCGGCTTCGGCAGACGGGCGGGTGCGCGGGTCGTATTTGCATGGGCTGTTTAGTTCGGATGTTTTCCGAGCCAAGTTCCTGGCGGATTTGGGCCATGAAAGCAGCATTGGTTACGATGATGGGGTAGAAGCAACGCTGGACGCCCTGGCGGACCATCTGGAGCGCTATATGGATTTGGATCAGTTGCTGGAACTGGCACAGCCTTTCACCAAATAGCATGTCCTAAAATCGGAAGGTTCAGCCCAGATCCTGCACAGCCAAGGCTCGGTGGATTTCGCGGCGAACCAGTTTGCGCACGTTGCGGGTGATACGCTCACCCAAGGCTCCCTGCAATTCCTCACGCACGATATCAGCTACCAATTCACGCAGCGATTCTTCGTCCATGATGGTCTCATCTGCGGTGAGGCCGCCCAGAACCTCGTCCGCGACCGCCTGCTCGGCTACGCGGCTAGCGTCCAGAGCGTCGCCATCGGGTTGTTCAAACTCGGACGGATCAATTTCAGGTGCGGAGGCTGCATGTGGGCTGACATCTACAACGTCATCAGCAGCATCGACATCCGGCGCCTGAATTGTTTCTTCCTCGATATCTTCCCAAGCGAGCGTTTCAACCACGGTGCCAGAATTGTCCTCACCGGATTCTCCATCCGGTTCCCATTCGCCGTCGGCCTGACCAATGACGGCCTCCAGAGCGGCTATCTTTTCGGCAAAACTAACGGCGGATTTAACTTCATCTGCAGCCTCTGCTCCGCCTTCGGCCAACAAATCTCCGACGCCAGCTGCGGCAAACAGGGTCGCGTCGGGATCGTGCCAAGGGGCGTCCGTGGGCTGTTCATTTTCGGACATTGCGTTCTCGGCTTGCGGCTCTGCTGTATCTTCAACGACCGTCTCTGCCGATTGCAACACAACATCGTCACCCTGCGAGGATGGCTCGACAGCGGCATCGTCTGCAATCACTTCGTCAGAGATCGCCCCGGCGCCGATCTCAATTTCGTCCTCAAATGCCGAGATGTCCACCTCGGGCTCGGCGTCTTGCAGGCTGCCAAAATCCGCGCCGTCGAAGTCAGTTTCGGTCTCAACCGAGATCTCATCAAACTGGGACTCAGATTGTTGGCTGGCGGCATTCTCAGCCACAACATCCTTGGATGCAAAATCTTTTTCTGTTTCTAGCGCCACTTCTGCCACGCGCAGCGAGGGCGTCAGGACCAGACGTGGGGGCGATTTCCGGGCCGGTGCAGGCACACCAGCCAAAATAGAATCGCGTCCATCCTCGCTCACCAATCGGCGAATCGAAGACAGCACATCCTCTATCTCGGCATGGGTTACAGGTTCGGACATATCTCACTCACCACTTTCGCCTCATATGCGAAGTGTAACGGGATTAGCTTTATCGCACAACTGATAGAACGAATTGTTAATTCTTTCCTAATGCTTTCATCACCCGGTCCAAATCTTTGCTGCGTTGACTGACATGCGCTGGCGCGTCCTTGACCAGATTATAATACAGGATCGGATCATAGATTTCGACCGCCAGTCCCAGATGTTCGGCTGTCAGCAGCCCTTGGGAGCTGAGCAATCCAAACGCCGCGATAACCTGATTGGCCCGGGCCTGAACCCGCGTGGTCTGGGCGTCCAGCAGTTCTTGCTCGGACTGCAAGACATCCAGCGTAGTACGTGCGCCCAGAGTGGCCTCTTCACGGATACCATCAAAGGCAACTTGCGCGGCCCGCACGCGCTCGTTTGACGCCACCAGACTGGCGCGTGACGTTTCCAGAACCACATAGGCCTGGCTGACAATCTGCGCCACCGACCGCTGCACCGAGATCAGAACACCTTTTTGCGCATCCAGCAGAGCGACGCTGGAGCGACGACTGGCTGCCAAAGCGCCGCCCGCGTAAATCGGTTGCGACAGTGTCACACTGGTGCTGGACGTATCCGTGCCACCAGCACTCCCCCATGGGTCGGAATAAGAGGCACTAGCGCTAAAGGAAACGCTTGGGCCCAGCGACTTGGAGACGCTTTGCGAGGTCAGGTCCGCCGCCTTGACTGCATGTTGTTGCGCCAGCAACGAAGGATGGTTGCGAACTGCCACAGACTGGGCTGACTGCAAAGACGACGCCCGTTGTGGTAAACTCGGCTGCCCGGCAAGGCCACCAGGCGCGTGGCCAACCACCTCGATATAGACCGCCTGCGCGGTCAAAAGATCACCGCGGCTTTCGATCAGGCTGGCCTGAGCCGCTGCAACGCGGCTCTGCGCCAGCGCTACATCCGTCCGCGTCACTTCACCAACATCAAAACGGTCTTGCGCCGCCTTTAATTCCTCTTGCAACAGCCGAAGGTTGTTGCCGCGCAGCGACACAGTGTCTTGCTGCAACAATACGTTCACATAAGCCTGCACAGCTGAGAACAACACCTGTTGCTCGATATTGAGCAGGGACTGGCGGGTCGCCAAGACGGTTTCTTGCGCCGCCATCTGGTTCAGGCGCGAGGCACCGCCATCAAACAACAACCAATCGAGACGAAGCCCAGTGGACAAAGCATCGTTGCTGGTCTGCGAAATCACGGCGCCGGTGTTGGTGCGGCTATAGGATTGTGCCGCTGAGAGGGTCCAATTGACCACCGGACGCAACTGCGCAACGGCTATAGCGACGTTTTCATCCTGAACCCGAAGCAGAGCCCGATTCTGTTCCAGCAAGCCGCTGGTCTGGTAGGCACCTATCATCGCGTCCGAAATATTATCGGCCTGCCCCATTTGGGGCGCCAAAGCGACGGCAACCAGTCCGCCGGCATAAACAAAACTTTTCAATAATCCTACTGTCACCGTCTTGCGCATCTGTCGCCTCATCTGTTCACAGCCGTTGACGGCCCGATCATTGGAACCCTGACCGGCACAAAATGGTCCCGTGGTCAGAACACTTATCTGGTCACCGCAGCTTAGGACTGCAGATCAAGCCCTTCCCCCAACGGGATCAGAGCGCAAATTCTTTTGCCGCAGCAAAGCCCGGCAGCACCGGTGCGCCGGCATTAAAAGCAAAGCGCCAGGAGATCTGGTCGCCGTTCTTGTAGCCAATCTTGACCTGCCCCAAGGCTCCGGTCATGAAAATTGCTGCAACTCGGCCACCGTCTTTCAACTGTGCCATCAGAGATTGCGGTAGCTCTTCGACCCCACCCTGCACCAGAATAACGTCATAGGGGCCATGCTCGGCAGCGCCTTCACTTAGTTCAGCAACATGCACGATGGCATTGTCGGCACCAATTTCACTGAGTTGCGTCTGCGCCTCGGCGGCCAGCTCTTCGTCGCCTTCAACTGCGATCACCATCTGCGCCATACGCGCAACAACCGCGGTGGAATAACCCATACCACAGGCTACATCCAGCACCAGCTCGTCGTTCTGCACGTCCAGCGCATCCAGCATCTTGGCCAGAGTACGTGGCTCCAGCAGGGTACGACCCTGGCCCAGGTCGATATTCTGATCGGCATAAGCCGCCTCACGCTGGGCGCCGGCCACAAAATTTTCACGCGGCACGCTAAGCATGGCCTCGATGATCGGATACTTGGTCACGTCCGAGGGGCGGACCTGGGTATCAACCATCATGCGACGGCGTTCGGTAAAGTCTGTCATGTGCTAAACTCGTCTGTTCAGTCAGTTGTAAAAGGTTGTGCCACATCCCCGCAGGCGCGGCAACGGGGCGAAAGGGAAATTGCGCCTGGCAGATCCCGCGCGCCTATTTCTTTTTCACGAATTGGGTCAGGATAACGATACGCTGGCCTTCGACCCGGCCTTCGATGTGTTCGGGATTGTCAGCAACCAACGAGATTCCACGCACGGCGGTGCCACGTTTGGCGGTAAAACCAGCGCCCTTGACCGGTAGATCCTTGATCAGAACCACGTTATCGCCCTGGCTGAGTAAGGCGCCATTGCTGTCCTTGTGCTGGCTGGCAGCAG
>Ga0209292_1007045_pt1 | contig 10831 bp, 10 predicted proteins | sample GOMGulsemesocosm_2_FD_184634 | JGI IMG/M metagenome (GOLD analysis project Ga0209292, IMG submission 184634) | Methane-oxidizing microbial communities from mesocosms in the Gulf of Mexico - GOM9C Gulf of Mexico (SPAdes) (version 2) | ecosystem: Environmental > Aquatic > Marine > Cold seeps...
AACAGTTTTGGATATGTTCAGTCGAGAATTTAACGTCATCTATTTTATCCTTAAAATATCAATGGTATATTTTTATAGCAAGTAAGAACTTAAATGACCAGTAATTTTTAAGCGAAGCCGTTGGGCTCTCGTTGCTTTATATATGTGGGATAGTTAAATAGAAGTAAAGTATTAATTACCACGATAAGGGTAGATATATGAATTGGTACTAGGTTAGGAAGAGTGTTATTGAGGGATGCCATTGATGAATGTCATTGAAGGCTAGGTTAAACTCGTTTATATATCTGTGCATTATCAATGTTCTGGCATCAATACTATTTAGGCTGAACTATTTATTGTCAGCAGACAACTAGCTCAGCCTATAGTAAAAATCATATTAAATTATAACTTTGGAATACGAATTTTTTTCTCTTCACTTTGACGGTAAATAATCAACGTTTTACCAATCACTTGTATTTTAGTGGAATTGGTTTCTCTACAGATAGCTTCAACAATTAAAGCTTTGTTTTCTCTGTCGTCAGTTGGTATTTTTACTTTGATCAATTCATGATGACCAAGTGCATAATCAATTTCTGCAACTACCGCTTCGGTTAAGCCATTATTGCCTAATAAAACAACAGGTTTTAACGGGTGAGCAACACCTTTTAAGTATTGAATTTGCTTTTTATTTAAGTTCATTAAAATTTTTCGATATACGTTAACTTGAATTAACGCTATTTTACCCTTATCTAAGTGCTAATATCTATAAATAGTCGAAAAAACTGATCAAAAACATGGCAAATAAAAAACATACCGCTAGCTCACAACGTTGGCTTGATGAACACTTTGAAGATGAATACGTAAAAAAGGCCCAAAAATTAGGCTTACGTTCTCGTGCCGTTTTTAAAATTGAAGAAATAAATACTAAAGACAAGTTAATTAAAACGGGCATGAAAGTGGTCGATTTAGGTGCAGCCCCTGGTGGCTGGTCAGAATATGCAGTAAAGGCTGTCGGTGAAAGAGGACAAGTTATTGCTTGTGATATTTTGTCGATGGATGCTATTGCAGGTGTCGATTTTTTGCAGGGCGATTTTCGTGAAGAAGATGTGCTTGAGGCTTTGTTAATGCGAATTAATGGTAAAAACATTGACGTAGTGATGTCAGATATGGCGGCTAATATGACCGGCAATGAGAGTGCGGATTCCGCGCGAAGCATGTATTTAGTAGAACTAGCATTAGATATGTGTCATCAAGTGTTGAAACCCAATGGAGCCTTTGTAGTGAAAGTATTCCAAGGTGCAGGTTTTGAAGACTTTATGAAATCAGTTAGAACGGTATTTAAAACGGTTAGAACACGTAAACCTGAATCGTCACGTGCACGTTCCCGAGAAGTATATCTTGTTGCTAGTGGCTTCAAAGGATAACGAAAAAGTATAATTTATCTACTTAAGTTGTTACTAGTTGTAAATTACGACTAAAGTAAATTAGCGACCAGACTTGAATTGTAGTAAATTAGCCACAATAACGAGTTAACGTATCTTTTAATTATTTTATCAACCCCAAAGAGGTCATTAAGTTGAGCGATATGGCAAAAAATCTTATTTTATGGTTAGTGATAGCTGTTGTACTAATGTCTGTTTTTCAGAGTTTTTCTCCTAATACAGCCAATGAGCAGCAAATGGACTATACACGTTTTATCACTGATGTTCGTCAAGGACAAATCCGTGATGCTAACGTAGATAGAAATGGCGTGATTACCGGTGAAAAACGCAGTGGTGAAGCTTATATCACCACTATTCCAGGCGGTTTTGATCGTGATTTAATTAATGACTTAGTTAAACAGGGCGTTCGCGCTCAAGGTCAGTTACCTGAAGAAACCAGTTTCTTAACGACCATTTTTGTTTCATGGTTCCCAATGATTTTATTGATTGGTGTATGGATATTTTTCATGCGTCAAATGCAAGGTGGAGGCGGTAAAGGCGCAATGTCTTTTGGTAAATCAAAAGCGCGTCAATTAAGCGAAGATCAAATTAAAACGACTTTTGCTGATGTCGCTGGTTGTGATGAAGCTAAAGAAGAAGTTTCTGAGCTCGTTGATTACTTACGTGAACCAACTAAATTCCAAAAGCTAGGCGGACGTATTCCTTCAGGTATTTTACTTGTCGGTCAACCAGGTACCGGTAAAACGTTGTTAGCGAAAGCTATTGCGGGTGAAGCAAAAGTACCATTTTTTACTATTTCAGGTTCAGATTTTGTTGAAATGTTTGTTGGTGTGGGTGCCTCGCGTGTTCGTGATATGTTCGAACAAGCGAAAAAATCAGCGCCGTGTATCATCTTTATCGATGAAATCGATGCTGTAGGTCGCCAACGTGGTGCTGGTATGGGGGGAGGACATGATGAACGTGAACAAACCTTGAATCAAATGTTAGTAGAAATGGATGGTTTTGAAGGTAATGAAGGCGTAATTGTTATTGCCGCAACTAACCGTCCAGACGTATTAGACCCAGCTTTATTAAGACCTGGCCGTTTTGATCGCCAAGTTACAGTCGGTTTACCTGATATTCGTGGTCGTGAACAAATTTTAAAAGTGCATATGCGTAAAGTGCCTTTAGGGGACAATGTTAAAGCGTCTGTTATTGCTCGTGGTACTCCTGGATTCTCAGGTGCCGATTTAGCAAACTTAGTTAATGAGGCTGCACTCTGTGCAGCACGTACTTCACGTCGTGTTGTTGGCATGAGCGAGTTTGATAAAGCGAAAGATAAAATCATGATGGGCTCAGAACGTAAGTCGATGGTGATGAATGAGTCAGAAAAAGAAATGACTGCTTACCATGAAGCAGGCCATGCACTTGTTGGTCGATTAGTACCAGATCATGATCCAGTATATAAAGTGAGTATTATCCCACGCGGGCGTGCACTAGGTGTAACTATGTACTTACCGGAACAAGATAGGTTTAGTCACTCTAAGCAACATTTAGAAAGCAATATTTCTTCACTTTACGGTGGTCGAATTGCTGAAGATGTTATTTACGGTAGTGATAAAGTATCAACCGGTGCTTCAAACGATATTGAACGAGCTACCGATATTGCTCGTAAAATGGTAACCCAGTGGGGTCTATCAGATATGGGACCTATGTTATTCGCTGAAGAAGAAGGCGAAGTATTCCTAGGGCGTACCTCATCAAAATCGTTAAATATGTCTGATGAAACAGCTAAAGCCATTGATGAAGAAATTAAATCCGTTGTTGATCGTAACTATCAACGTGCCGAGTTGATAATTAAAGATAATATCGATATTTTACATGCTATGAAAGATGCATTAATGAAATATGAAACCATCGATGCTTTGCAAATAGATGACTTAATGGCGCGAGTTGAGGTGAGAAAACCGTCTGATTGGGATAATAGTGATTCAAGCGAAAATTCTAATTCGGACAACAACTCAAATGAAGGTGGAGCAGCTAAAGATACTGAAAAGTCAGTAGATAAGACCGCGCCAGATTTGTCTGAGCCTAGCAGTGACTCAACTGCTAAATAAACATAATATTGTTTAAAGATTAAGCCTTGATGCTAATACCGTCAGGGCTTCTTTGTATCTGAATTATGAACCTGAATAAGTCCTTATGTCGATAGATAACACACAGTTACCATTAAGTGCCATCAATGCACAACAAAGCTACTTAAATCATTTAAATCACGTACAGGTGATGGGGATATTAAATGTAACCCCTGACTCTTTCTCCGATGGTGGCAAGTTTACAACTCATGGACTTGCGTTAAAACAAGTCGCGTTAATGATAGAAAATGGCGCCAATATTATTGATATTGGCGGCGAATCTACCCGCCCAGGTGCGGTCGATGTTAGTGAAAAAGATGAATTGGCACGTGTAATTCCATTACTAAAAACCATTAAATATCACTTTGACATTAAGGTTTCTATTGATACCAGTAAAGCCGCGGTAATGAGTGACGCTATTCTTTATGGCGCTGATATTATTAATGACGTTAGGGCCTTACAAAATGATGGTTGTCTAGATGCGGTCTCGCAAAGCGATGTTGAAATTTGTTTAATGCATATGCAGGGCATGCCAAGAAGCATGCAAGCAAACCCGCGTTATGAACATCTTATTAATGATGTAGTTAATTTTTTTGAGCAACGAATTAAATGCTGTGAAGAAAAAGGTATCAGCAGAGCGCGACTAATTTTAGACCCAGGTTTTGGTTTTGGTAAAACAGTCGAGCATAACTTTCAAATGTTGGCCGAATTTAGCCGTTTTAAACAGTTGAATTTACCGTTATTAGCGGGAATATCAAGAAAGTCGATGTTAGGCTCATTACTAAATCGCGATACCGACCAGCGTTTATCAGGAAGCTTGTCGGCCGCAATAATTGCTGTTCAGCAAGGGGCTAATATTGTCAGAGTACATGATGTTCCGGAAACGGTTGATGCCATTAAGGTATTAAAAGCCGTTGCAGACAACTCTTTATCCAATTAAGGCATCAAATTAAAACACTAAGATAAAATATAAAATATATAAGCCAGTAAATACATTCAATAGTTTGTTAATGTAACTACAAGATTTGTAGAATTAACACGTTATAAGTCATAAATTTAAAAGGAAACAACATGTCTAATCGTAAATATTTTGGTACTGATGGTATTCGTGGTTTAGTTGGCCAATACCCAATATCTCCAGAGTTTGTGATGAAACTTGGTTATGCTGCCGGTAAGGTGTTAGCAGGACAGGGCACAAAAAAAGTGCTTATCGGCAAAGACACTCGAATTTCAGGCTATATGCTTGAATCAGCGTTAGAAGCGGGATTTTCTGCAGCGGGTATTGATATTGGTTTATTAGGGCCAATGCCAACGCCAGGTATTGCGTATTTAACCAAAACCTTCCGTGCTGAAGCGGGCATTGTGATCAGTGCCTCGCATAACCCTTATTACGATAATGGTATTAAATTCTTCTCTCAAGACGGACAAAAATTACCCGATGCGGTTGAATTAGCGATTGAAGCTGAATTAGATAAGCCCATGGGCTGTGTTGACTCGGCTATGTTAGGAAAAGCGACTCGTATAGCTGATGCTGCAGGACGTTATATTGAGTTTTGTAAGAGTAACTTTCCTAGCCAACGGTCATTAAACGAATTAACCATCGTGGTCGATTGTGCCCATGGAGCAACCTATCACATTGCACCGAACGTGTTTCGTGAATTAGGTGCCACTGTTATTGAAGTAGGTACTGCGCCTAATGGCACCAACATTAATGATGGCTGTGGTGCCACTTCAATGGACATGGTGAGTAAAGCGGTGATCGAACACAATGCCGATTTAGGTATTGCGCTTGATGGTGATGGCGACCGTTTAATGATGGTTGATAATAGCGGTTACGTTATTGATGGCGATGAAGCTATTTACATTATTGCCTGTAATGATTTGAAATCAGGTAAGTTAACTGGCGGCGTTGTTGGTACGTTAATGAGTAATATGGGTTTAGAGCTAGCGCTTGAAGCACTAGACATACCGTTCGCTCGAAGTAATGTTGGTGACCGTTATGTGATGCAGCTTTTAAGAGAAAAGGGCTGGCAGCTAGGCGCTGAAAATTCAGGGCATATAATTAATTTAAATCACACCTCAACCGGTGATGGCATCATTGCCGCGCTCAATGTATTAACTGCAATTTGTCAGCAAGGGAAAACGTTGCAAGAGTTACGTGAAGGTATGACGATGTTACCGCAAATTTTGGTAAACGTACGTTTCGCCGGTGAATCGGATCCAATTAACTCACAAAGTGTTAAAAACTCAGTAGAAAAAGTAAATGCCCAACTTGCTGGACGCGGTCGAGTGTTACTTAGAAAGTCAGGTACTGAACCACTAATACGTGTTATGGTTGAAGGACCAAATCTTGATGAAGTAACTCAATTAGCAAATGAAATTGCCGATGCGGTAAAATCAGCAAGTTAATTTTGCTTTGTGGTTAAATAAGCACCATAAAACAAAAATAATCAGCTATAAGCCATGAGATTTACACATATTACTTGTAACTTATTCATAGGTTAGTTAATATCTCGCGGCTTTATTTTACAATGTGTTGCAAAGAGAAAGGGGAATAAAGAATGGCAAGACGATCAATAGTTGCTGCTAATTGGAAAATGAATGGTGATTTAGCCTTAGCTGATACCATGTTAACTGAATTATCTAATATCGAATTAGCCAATAATGTTGACGTTGTTATTTGTCCAAGCTCTCCTTTTTTGGGCGCATTTTTAAAGCATGATGTCAACGGGCTGAGTGTTGGTGCACAAAATGTAAGTGAACACGAAAGTGGAGCATTTACAGGTGAAGTATCAACTACCATGCTAAAAGAGCTTGCTGTTAAATTTGCCATCATCGGTCACTCTGAGCGTAGAAGCTACTATCAAGAAACTTCAATACAGATCGCACAGAAAGTAAAGGCGACACTTGATGCTGGATTAACGCCTATTTTATGTATCGGTGAAAGTGAAAGTGAACGTGAAAATGAGCAAACAGAAGCAATACTTACTGCACAATTACAACCGGTAATTGATGAGGTTAGTATAGAAAGGTTTAGTGATGTTGTTATTGCCTACGAGCCTGTTTGGGCTATTGGTACCGGTAAAACAGCATCAAGTGAGATGGCACAAGAAACTCATCAATTTATTCGTGAATTTTTAGCTCTGGCTAATGAAAGTGTTGCGAGTAAAGTGCCTTTGTTATACGGTGGCAGCGTGAATGCGTCAAACTGTGAAGAATTATTCGCACAAGCTGATATTGACGGTGGTCTTATTGGCGGTGCAAGTTTACACGTTGAGCAATTTAAAACAATTTGCTTAGCAGCAAAAGGAAAATAGAAATGTTGTATCAAGTTTTAATTATCGCTTATGTTCTTATTGCATTAGCACTTATTGGTTTAGTGTTAATCCAACAAGGTAAAGGCGCAGATATGGGCGCATCATTTGGTGCTGGCTCTTCATCAACTGTATTTGGTTCAGGCGGGTCTGGAAACTTTTTGACTAAGATGACCACTTACTTAGCGATTGCCTTCTTTGCTATCAGCTTAGTGTTAGGTAACTTAACCGCCAATCGCACTAAAGCAGTGGATGAGTGGAATGATTTAAGTGCTCCACAAGTTGAGCAAGTAATGGCTACAGATGCTATTCCAGATGAAAGTGCAGAGCCAAAAGCTTTACGTGAAAATAGTGATGTTCCTGCTGCTACAGAAGATAGCGACGTTCCAAACTAGTTAATGTTTTAAATTTAGTGTTGCGCGCGGATGTGGCGGAATTGGTAGACGCGCCAGCTTGAGGGGCTGGTGACTTAGGTCGTGGGGGTTCAAGTCCCCCCATCCGCACCACTAAATTATACAAAGAAGTCCAATAAAGACCGGTAGACCTTTAAAAATAAGGCTTTCCGGTTTTTTTATGTCCAGAGTAAACCAACTGATTCCAGTAAAATCCAAGCTTTTATGTAACACATGATGTAACACAACCCATAGCTTCAGCTAGACCATGTTACATAAATGTTGTAACCTGATGATATTTATGATGAATAGTTAAGGTGCTGGTGTTGTATGGCTAAAATAACGAAACCACTGACAAATACTGAAGTAAAACAAGCTAAACCTAAGGATAAGGAATACAACTTATCTGATGGTGATGGTTTACAGTTACGGATCAAACCTAATGGTTCAAAGTTTTGGCTTTTTACCTACTTAAGGCCTATTACCAGAAAGCGAGCCAACCTCAGTTTAGGAAAATATCCATCACTATCTATAGCTGATGCCAGAAAGCTTCGTGAAGAGGCTCGATCATTGCTAGCTAATGCGATAGATCCAAAGGAAGAGAAAGACAAAAAACAACGAGAAAAGTTGCTAGCGATTAACTCAACCCTTAGAGTTGTTTTTGAACAGTGGTTTGCTATTAAAAAAACTAAAATAGCGGAAGTTACTGCGACAAGCCTTCAGCGTAACTTTGAAAACCACATATTCCCCAACTTATCACATAAGCCTATCGATCAAATTAATGCCCCTGAAACTATTGCTGTATTAAAACCACTAGCGGCGAAAGGCAGTTTAGAGACCACTAATAAGATAATCGGGCATTTAAATGAGCTAATGACACATGCAGTTAATACGGGCGTGGTTCACCACAATCCTCTTGCAGGTATAAAAGCTGCTTTTGAAACACCTAAGTCACAGCATATGCTCACGTTGAAACCAGAAGAGCTACCAGAGCTTATGAATGCCTTATCTTATGCCAGCATCAAGCTAACAACGCGTTGCTTAATCGAGTGGCAACTACACACAATGGTGCGGCCTAGTGAAGCAGCTTCAGCTAAGTGGAGTGAAATAGATTTTGAAAATAACCTATGGGTGATCCCAGGAGAGCGTATGAAGATGAAGCGTCCTCATACGGTTCCTCTAGTAAAGCAATCATTAGCACTACTTAAAATCCTGAAGTCATTTAATGGTCACAGGGAATATATCTTTCCCGCGGATAGAAAACCAAGTAAACCTAGCAATCCTCAAACCGCAAATATGGCATTAAAGCGGATGGGTTTTAAGGGACGGTTAGTCGCTCATGGTATGCGCTCTATTGCCAGTACTACATTAAATGAGCAGGGCTTTGATGCTGATGTTATTGAAGCTGCTTTAGCACATGTAGATAAAAATGAAGTAAGAAGGGCGTACAACCGTTCGGAATACTTGGAACGTAGAATAACTTTAATGGCTTGGTGGTCTGAGCATATCGAAAATGCATCAAATGGTGTTACCAGTGATAAAGCAAGTTTAGAATCACAAAACGAGTAAGATGGTAATTACTTCAATAAGTTGCAATGACCTTTTGGGTGGCAAAGCGGGCTATTCATTGTGATAAATTAGCTGATTTTGACTGCTGGGGTGATTACATTCTAAATAGTAGAAGTTTAGTTACTCACATGAGGTTGCAATAAACCTTAAATCTCAGTTCTATTAATCACTTTATCGTCATATCAATAGCAAAGTTGTAGTACTAATGAGGCATCCAATTTATCATTACATACAAATTAGCCACAAAATATTAATGATATGAAGAAGTTGACGAAAAATAAACGGTTAGAAAAAAGAAAAGACAACCTTAATGCATTAGTAACTTTCATTAAACCAGTACATAAATCTATTAGTACGCCTCTAGACCCCAAATCCTTAGCTAGTTTAGCTGAAATATCAGCTAGGGACTCTTTTGTAAAAAAGTATGATGAATCTATAAAAGACAAAGGTGTGGTAGTTACACAAGCGCTTATGTATGAAAGGTTGTTAATGTCAGATGTTCGCTCAGCTGACATTGATGACAATACGTTTAAGTCTGACTCAATATATTTTAAAGAATTCTCTGATGAGCTTAAAGCGGCCGGTATGTTTAATCGTGCTAAAGCGATTGATCTCTTATTAGCTAAAAAGAAGCTAGTGACAAATATTAAAGATGTGTTTGTGTCTAAAATAGCTCAAAAAGCACGAAAAGGTAACGTACAGAAGGCTACTCATACAGAGCGAGAGTTACTTAATGAATATTTAATTGAATTAAAGGCTTGGGCTATAAAAATGTATTCATCTGATTGTGAACAAAGGAAAGCTTCAGGGGAGAGTGTTCGAGTTAAAACAAAGGGCCCTAATGCTGCAGATAAATGGCTATATCAAATGGCGATGGAAGATGTTGATCTCAATGAAAATTCATTTCTAGATTTATCGTATGAAGAGCTGAACAGTATGCCAGATGATGGAACATTGCATGGCTCGCCTGAAGCTCCTGATAACTTACTTGATTTTAAACTATCGGCACGATTTTTTTATAATCAAATAAAAAATAAAAGAAAATAAATCTGCAAACGACGCAGCCACGGGTGGTGCGTCGTTTCATATCTGCATAATTCGTCATGTTTCCAATTCCACTCAAAGAGAGATAAACATGACTGATAACATCCAATTAAGAATACTTAGAAAACCTGAGGTTTTAGCATTAACAGGTTTTAAAAAATCTACTTTATATACCCGAATAAATGAAGGACTTATGCCTTCTCCTATATCTTTAGGTGGCTCAAGAGCTGTGGGATGGTTAAACCATGAGATCCAAGCGGTACTATCATCATTTTGCGCGGGTAAATCTCCTGATGAAATCAAACAGATAGTTACTGAGTTAATCGCCAAACGTAGCGAATTGGTTTAAAGGAGAAATAGAATGAATTCAACTTCAATAAATCAGCCTTTTAAACCCTCCCAGATCACAACAGGATCATACTTGGAGACAATTACATCCTATAAAGTGAATGAAAGTAATGACTGTGGCACTGATCTTATAGGGTATTTAATACAGACACATTGTCTGAATATTCAGTATGAAAAAGGAAAGTCATTAATAGACCTTATTAAAGTTGTTTTTCCAATAGAAGATAAACAGAGTCTTACTCAAGTTAAACACTGGTTATCAATATGGTTACGAGAAATTGGTATTGTAATGTCTACTCAAAAAGCAACGCTGCGACATCATAAGCATGGTGTTAAGTTATTTCCTCTTGATGAGAGTAAAGATTGCTGTGGCTCTATAAAATGGGATGAAGGTAAAGGTAAGTTACAGCTCGAGCTAACAGGAGCGGGTTGCTGTTATGTCAATGTATCTAAGCGAAGGTTTTTACCCATTTATGCCTTGCTCACACACTTCAGTGGGAAAGTTACTGAAGTTGATATTGCTGTTGATGATTATACCGGTAAGTTTGACATACGTTATTTTCAACAATCTTTTTGGGCGGGTGATTACAACCCTAAAAGAGGTCAGCCACCTACGCGTAATCCAGAAG